>OBRO01000001.1_pt1 | contig 150704 bp, 275 predicted proteins | sample 1475671 | NCBI WGS metagenome assembly OBRO01 (sample SAMEA3360694, study PRJEB22359) | human gut metagenome | biome: ENVO:urban biome; feature: ENVO:human-associated habitat; material: ENVO:feces | place: Bangladesh | collected 2011
CCTGCCGATACATTACCTGTGCTAGGATTTCTACGATAGATGTAAAGCTGACCTCCGCTTTGATACTCGGCAGAAATCTCACCATTTGTTTGTCCTGCGAAGTTTTTGAAGAACAGTGTTGCAGGATCTGTTGTGGAAGTACCGTTAACATAAACATCGCCACCATAAATAGCACCACCCGCATCACGTTTTACCAGCACGTTTGGTGTTACTGTTGAACTAGTGGCATCTGTAATGTTTGCCGACAAGTGATTATGACTGTTATCTTGAACCTGGATAGATAAAGTAACTTCTTTGTTACCGTTCCAAGTAGCCTCACCAGTAGCATCACCTGCCATTGTAATCTTAGTTCCCACTAAAGGCAAGTAGGTATTAGGTAAAGTTGGAAGAAAGTCATCCACCAAATAGCGAATCCATAAACCGATATTATTAAGAATCCAGTTCATTTCTTCGCAAGTCATGATTTGACCATAATCCATACCAACTGTGCGGATGGTTTCTTTAGGTCTAATTTTGTTTGTGTTTAAAGTTCCTGGGAGCGTTACAGTTTGTGTAGCCCAATCAGGATAATATATTGGCTTCGCCATTTAAACTCCTTAATCTATTTGCTTGAGAAGCGTACACATGCGTCCTGTTTCATCCCCAGTAGATTCCATGTACAGGGAACCTAAACCACCAATACCATGAGGCGGTTTGGTAGCATAATAAGAACTAAAACCAAAAGCTGATCCTGCTTTTGCTCCAAGACGGTAGCTACTAATAATAGGGAAAACACTTAGCAACTGCTCTAAAGCTTGATCAGATTGAAGACACAGGTTGTAGAAAAACACATCAAAGGTTTTATTCAAACCTACGTAAGTATTAAGCGTTTCACGCTCTGTTCCTGTGAAACGGGCGAAGATATCAATTATGTCACCACGAGTCCCCGATGAGGCTACGCGGTAAGCCCTGATTTTTAATATTGTTCTATACTCTTCATCATCAGAGCCATTACGTTCGATCCCCATTTCTTCTCCTAAGATATCTAGGTATTTGCCTGTGGCTGTGGAGATCAAGCGGTGTTTAGCAAGATAGATCATTGCCTGATCTATCTTTTGCTTTTCACTGGATACGATGTAGAGGAGCTTGACAATGTTAGGAGAAGATTTAAAATCTTCAATCAGAAGGTTTTTAACGTCTTCATTGATACTGGCCCAAGTTGTTACATGGTCAACACTCACTGCCATTTTTACACTCCATACTCGTAAGAAATGTTATCAAGGTCAAAAGAAGGGACAACATTATAAGCAGGAACTATATTATTCTCTGTATATTTACTGTCATCCTCAGTATTAAGTTTAACATAAACACGAAGAGAAGTCAAGCGTCCAAAAGCAAGTGCTGCATAAATAACACCTTTGATTTGATCGTTCGTTACTGAAGAACCTAATTCAAAGTAAGCTTGCAGGTTTTGTAAAGCTTCTACAATGTTTTGTTTTTCTGTTCCACTTAAAGTTGTTCCGTTGACAGTTTGATAAACAAGTTTTACGGAATACGTAGCAGAAGCACCAGGAGAAAAACGAATAATTTCTTGTCCTCCGTCTTCCGTTGTAACAGTTATGTTGGTTGTTCCATGTGTCAAACTGTTGATTGGTTTAGTTTTGTAAATAACTTCAGCAACTTCTTCAGCACTTCCTCCATAAACTATAGTCTGGAAAGTCATAGCCGGAGCATGTTCTTGATCATGTAATGTAGGGTTATCATAAATCTTCACCTTAGTAACACCATCTGTAAGTAGCAGAGCTTTCACAATAGCTGCTCGTGTCCCTGCGTTAGCTTCATCAACGTTGTCATTGAAACGAGAGCGGAATTCTGCGTCTGTCTCAACATCCCGACCAGGAGAAAATGAATAAAAGTTACCACTGTCAAGATAACCTGTAAAGGTAGAAGATATCCCTGTAATAGACTCCACGCCAACAGGGTTGTATCCTTTCTCTGCTGCAACTACCGGAATCTCACTCCACTTGGTTCCAACCGGAACACTAGCATAAAATTTAATAGGAGTTACCAGTCCCACTGGAGTATCACTAGTTAAAGAAGTAAAACCAATTGATAAGTTACCTGAATCAGAAAATACAAGACTACGATCAGCTTCTGTTAAATTTGCCTTGATAAAAGTTTCAAGATCGGTTATAAATGTAGAAGAACCAGGTGCAAGTGTTTTACTGTTTAGTCCTCCATCTACCGCACTTTGTGCATAAAAAGTAATATTTGGAACACCTGTAGCAGTTGCATTAGCACGAGAGATTTGATAAGCTGCAATCTTAGCATTCAACATAGTTGGTGTGCTAACATAGTAGTTCATATCACTATCAGAGTTGAAGTAAATATCCGTGCCTAGCTCATAAGTCCAAGCTGCTTTGTTATTGCTCTTAACATATGCATAACCTGTACTTGCTGCTGCCCCTGCTCGATAGAAACCGCGTTTAGAAAAGATTTCGTCAAGATAAATACCTTCTGCACCATCCAGTGTTTGAGTATTATAAACACCTTGCATACCTTCCCACAATGTGTAATCTGTGTATGCAATTATTCTAAACAGTTGCCCGATCACAGTATCTTCCGAAGTGGCTGCATCTGCACCAAATGTGTTTTTTACTGCTGTCATGTAGTTGTTTAAAACATCGTCAAAAGTCGGGATTACAAATCCCGCATCTGTCAAACCATATTCGTCCATTAGTCATCCTCTTTAGTAGATTGTGATCTGCCCCAACGTAAATCAATAAGATTTTTCATGAGGCGAGAAGGGGTTATCATGAAAACAAAAGCCCAACCCATCCATTCAGGAATTTCTTTTTCTATTCCTAAAAAGATAAACATGCCTGTCATAACAGACATGCCTACAGCGTTCCAGACTTTCGTAGAGCTTACCCCGTTGCCGGGGTAAGTGCAGAACATTCCGCGAATAAATTTTTTAAAACCGTTTTTCTCTTTAGCCATGAGTACCTCTAAGTGAGATATAAAGATTGAAATACCACCTAAGCTGTATTATTTACTTTCCAGGGTTGCAAGTCTTTCTTCAAGAGCTTTTAACTTTTTACGTTGATAAGCCATCTCAATAAAAAACATTTGGTCAGCGCGGATACCCCATCGCGATCCTGCTGGAATTATTTCGATAGTTTCTACAACATCTTCTACGATTGTTACTGGATTACCTTCTTCATCAATTACAACATTCCCTTCATCATCAAATAAAGGGATTTCTTTTTGTCCCGTAACAACACTATCGTACATAGCAGGGTATTCATCATAACACAGAAAAGCATACTTACAATCAGTGCTATTTTCATCCATTAAACCATAATTAATCAGAATATCTCTTACATCTTGAGCTATAACACCAAAATGAATACGCGCAGAATCTCCTTTCTCCGCGACAGCACTAAGCCATTGGTAAGAGATTACATGAATATCTTCCCATGCTTTCAGTAAAATATCTTCAATCTCTGTAGGTTTAGTTTTTAATGTTCCATCCGAAGTATTAATGGTTCCTGTAGATGCGTACACTTCTGACCATCTGTTAGACGCACCGCCTAATGCAACTTGTCCATCTAAATACGGCATGAAATTATTTTGGGTATATGCTCCTCCTGGGGCATATAAAACTGCTCTGTTTGGATACGTATGGTTTGAACCATATAGTTGTAATAGCGATCCATCCGTAACGTAAGGAGTTTCTCCTCCACATAGGATTAGTCGCTGTTCAGAAGGATTTTTTATTGGGACATTTTTTGCAACAACCCCATAATCACCGTCTAATTTTATTCTAACGGCAGATTGTTGCGTCCCATCATGCTCAAGGCCAGTAACTGTTAAAGAGTATACTTGTACATCATTATCAAAAGTTACAGGGGCTGAGACATGCCTTACCCCATCTGTACCCATAGATACAGGCAACGTACGGTTTGGCGTAGCTCCATATTTGAAATCACGTGATACAAAATCATGTTCGGTAATCTTTAGTCTATAACTATATAAATCGGCTGGATGACCATCATGCTTGTACCATAATTTTTTACTATTATCTCCAATAGACCAAGGAGATAAGAAATCTTCGCCTCCAAAGATATAATATAACCAACCATCTTTAACACATACCGAACCAACACCACATGCAGAATTAACAATATGCCCTTGATACATCTGATCAGTGATATTAAACCATTGAACATCGGATAAAGATGTAGGCCATGAAGATACATTAATCTTGCACATAAACGTTCGAGGATACGTGCCTTTATATCTATTATCTAGTTCTTCTCCTTCCCATTCTCCGAATGAACGTTCTGTACCAAAGATATAAAGGTAGTTACCAACTTTTGCAAATGGTAAGTTTGTATGATGAACGTTGTTAGGGAATCTTAAGTAATTCCAGTTTTCTCCGAGGTCGGTACTCATTGCTAATGTAGAACCAGCAGCAGAAGTTGAAGTACCCCTAGTAGTTAAATATAAAATTCCATCATAATATTTAATGCAGGGTTCTGCTGCATTGTCAGCATATTCTTGACTAATTGTTCTACGAGTAAAAGAACTTGGGTCAGAGTAAGCATTATTGAAATACAAAATACCTAATCTTCTTGGGGAAACATCACCATTGTGATAACCAACAGCAAAAGTGTAATTATCATCATCTATAACTGTAAAACTATGGGTTTCTGTAACACATAAATCTGCATTAGTAGAATAGGCAACATCTGGTAATTCTGTAATTTCCCAAGGGCTATCCCAGAAACGTGTTCCAAAATGCCAAGTAGTTCCTGTATTATCTATATTAGATGTGGCAGCACTCGCTAATGTAACAGTAAATGTATCCTTGTTAATTACAGATGCAACAGTCATATTTCCAGATACGCCAGTTGCACCTGAATTGGAAAAGTTAACAGCATCTCCAACTTTAAGACCATGCTTTTCTAAAACAATTGTCGCTGTAGTAGACCCAGAACTAATTGTTATGCCTCCAGTTGGCCTTCTATAATAAGGCATTGGACGTGACCAAAGTTCTGCTTTCTTCAATCGCATGTTAGATAAGTAACGGGTTTCGATCACTGCATATAAGCGATTACCACATACACCCATACTCATACAATGATAGTTAACTTTGTTTGCTGAAGAGGCATTATAATCAGGATGAATTGGAGTTAACCATTCTGGCATAGACCAAGTTTGTCCATCATCTCCTGATTTAACCCACGCTACATGGAGGTTTTGTACACCATGACGTTCGCCAGCCATAAATGGTGCATATATAACATTGTCATAAACAAACGTCTTATCTTGCGTCCAAGCATTGTAAAATGGTGTATCCGTAATTTTTGTCAGATTTCCATCGAAGAAACCCGCAGATACGTAAGTAAGGGGTTGTCCAACAATACGCTCGTAAACAAAAGCGGCGTTTTTAAACTTGCTTATATCTGGTAGTGTTGTAACCTTGAAAGTGAGATTACGCCCATCAACAATCCATCCATCAGGCATAGCAGCAAGAAGCTGTGTTATGGCATTAGTATCGTCTGTTGCTCCGTCACCTACTGCTCCCCATCCTCTAGGATCACCTTCATCTCTCCAACGTGACATTTGAAGTTCTGGATACTTGGTAGCACCATCTGTATCTTTCAACTGGGTGGCTAAAACCACCCCAGTGTCAGTAAGAAAGTTGGAAACTGTGCTTTTAACAGTCTTATCAGGTTGGTCTAAAACCAGGTAATCAGAATCATTAACTTTTGATGTTTCGGGTAAATTAGTAATTGTAGTTGACATTTTTACTCCTATATATAAAATTTTTGTGTTGTTACTAAATCTTCTCCAGATTTAGTAGCTAATGTAATTCCACTTATGGTAGCAATCTCAACATTTGCTTGTTTAAGATTGATATCTTGCAAATAACAATTCAAAGGCACATTACCCATATAGAAAACTTGGGATTGAGAGTTAACTACCGTAATGGAATCGTGCATTATTTGAGGATAGGCCCATATATATTGTGTAAGTCCGTTAAACTTGTTGGCGTTCAACACTATATTACCTATAATCATTTTCCAAAGATACGTGCGGTAGTTTGATTCAGGATCGAAGCCATACAAAGGCGCAAGAGTAGCATCTGGAACAAAACCTGAAAGATAGTGAATATCAGAATATTCAAAACCTAATTTTTCATGTGGTATGGTAATTGCATCAAATGCTTTCATCATCTTACCTTCCAGAAGCCAGTCGTAACACTCTGAACAGTAAAAATCAAAAGCTTCAGGAATGTAGTAATCAGACGGAAAGTTAACTTTCTCCATCAAACCGTTGCCGATAATCGATGGTAAGAACGGAAGCAATGTTACTTTAGCTCCTGGGTAAGATGCTCTAGTATCTGTTGCAAACTTTGTAACTCTTAATCCTAGTTTACGAGACAAAAACGCATAATATTCGTCAAACGGCGTTCCTGTTTTATAATTATCTATTGTTCCTGCATCTTGTGCAAATAAGCCAGTTTCTGTGTTGAATGCCAGTTTGGTAGTGTAATCGTATATGCAAGGCATTTTACTTGCTGTATTATACCACCACCAAGGTTCACCAATTTGAATGACGACTGGAATATTGTTAGCTTGAGAAATAGATGCTATTTTGTTAATAACATTTTGCAAATATTCCATGCCTTCGTCAATAGTTGGAGACAACACGTAACTAGGAGGCTTATACCCTGTTGCTGCAAGAGCATCGTTCCAATCATGCTGGACCCATTCAACAGGACAAACTGTGCTCATCAACTCAAAACTTAAAGAGTTCATTATTGTGTAACCCTTCTCGTTCGCTATAGAATGGAAACTATTTAGCCAAGCTTCTGTAGCTGGATTCAGGAAGACAGATCTATTTAAAGCCCAAGATGTTCCGTTCCATGAGAACTCATAATAGTGAGACATTCCGTTGTAATGGTTAATCATTCCACGATAACCTAGTGCATATGTATTATAAATAACTCTCTCTGGAGTCAGGTTATACATATCATCATAAGATGTGCACATGCGAATATCATGTTCAGGCTGGACAAGGTTGCTGACTTTCATCATACTATAACCAGAGGTAGGTTCAAGAAGAGTGAAAGTAAACCAAGCCTCTTGACTGCCAATAGGTACAACCTCTTCTATTTCTTCATACCTTGCTGTAATCAAAGAGAAGAAAATATTATCTACAGCACTCATATCCAAAGGAATATCATTATTAGGGCCAGAAAAGATATTACCAAAATCTAACTTTATTGTTGCTGTTTTACCATCTTCTGAAATATCTGAAGCGTAGAATCCTAAACTGACATAATGAACACTTTTATCCAGGAGAGTTACAGTCAAAGTCGGCACCAAAGGTTCTTCTTTAAAACCTGGCATGTTTTGACTAATTTCCATTTTAAACCAAAGTTTCTCTGAACTTAAATCTGTGTGAGGCAAATACCCAACACCTTTATGGTCATATTTGTCAACTGTACTCCAGATAACCCCTGCCAAACCTGCTGTTGTTCTGTTTACAAATCTTGCAGTAAAAGAGTCTCCATGAGATACAATAGAACAACTTTCCGTTGCTTGAGAATCTATTGTCCAATACATAGGAGAGAACATTTTAACGTCTTTTGTAGTCCAAGTTATTGGAGTAGTATTTTCTTGGATAGTAGTTATAATACAATTGATGGTTGTTTCAACCATCATGTTATTTTGACTAATCCCTGAAACTTGGAGGGAGAAGTTAAGATCTATTGAGTTCTTTGGTCGTTCAAATACTTCAACCACAATAGTAGCAGAATCAGCATCATCAGGGAACACAAGTGTTCCCGATTTTGCAATATAATCTCTACCAGCGACTGCTGTTCCGTCAACAGTCGTGTAGTTAAATGAACTCGCATTTACTCTCTTGTCTCGCGTGACAGTAAATATAGCTTGTTTCATTTTACCCCTTACTCGGTAACGTCCACACTAATGTTTGCCATTGTCAAAACAGTAAGTGCAGGAATATTGCTCGAATCCAAAACAGGTAATGCATTTTGGGGATTAAGTTTTTTGTATAAAGCATACAACCCAAAACCACGTAACAACTCTCCAGCGTGGAAGCCAAAGAAGACTCCGTTATCACTGTCTGGTCTAGGAGCAGCACTCCAACAACCATTCATAACGTGATTAGGACCAAGAACAATATAGTTTTCCTGAATAAGTTCAAAACAGCGGTCTGCTACTATTTTAATGTTAGGGATTTCTGAATCATATCCAGCCATCCCCATTATAGCACATCCCGCCATAAAGAGCGCAGACATGTGACTTGTAAAGTCATCTACAGGCGCAGCCACTTCTCCGTTGGGATAAAATATTGTTGGTGTTCTTCCTTCGTTGTTATCTTGGAACCACTTCAGGTAGTTGATCCAGTTTTTACAAACTGTTAAAAGTTTTTCAGGAACTTCGGCTCCTTGTCGCTTTAGTTCGTATACCGTATGACACGCACAGAAGAATGCTCGTGCTTCATAACCATCCCAAGCTTTATCGTTCCAATGATACATTGTGAACTCATTTTTGTTTCCATATTTATGAGCATCCCAACGATCCCAAACATAAGCTTGTGCCATTGGCCCAGGCATTACAGGGGCAAACTTATTATAAAACCACATTTGTGAATCATATAAAAAGTCTATACTGTTGTTCATACGAACCCAGTCAATATCTCTGCCTTTAAAACAATATAAGGATGGGTATTGATAACCTGGGTAAGGAATACCACGCCAACCGTCATATAATGCTGTGTTAGGATCACTAATATTGGAAAATGGAATGATTCCTGGAGTATAATTCAAACTGTCAAGTTTGTAGTCCAGTATTGTACAATCTCCAAGTTTTGCTGTATAAGGATTTTCAGATGAAACTGTAACCCTGAAATACATTGTGTAATCATCACCAGCGGCTGAAGAATACAAAGATGGGATATCGTTAACACAATAAAAATCGATTGCTCCTGTCAAGCCATTTGCAGGTTCAGAATCCAATGCAATGTTGATCTGATCAACAGCAGTCAGGTTTATTGACGAAGGTTTTGTCTCTGTGTCGTTATGATTGGGTTGCCAAGTGCTTAATTTGAAATCAGCAGGACTTAAAGCTTTAGTAACCCATGTAGAATTTGTTTTTTCTAACATGGCCCACCATCTCCAACCTGCGGAATCCGTAATAGTGATGTTAAAATCATCTGCGTATGAACGATATGTAATAGATTTTAAATTGGCTGTTTTAGTTGGTGTTAACCAAAACCCAACAGTAAAACCACCATCTGAATCCATATTAGCAGAAACTATCTGATCACTATTTGTCCCAGCAATACCAGTTGCATATTTATATTGTATCACAGTATTGCTTCCCCAGTCAACAATGATTCTAGGTTCAGCAATAATATATACACCGCCTCCAGGAGGTTCAGTGCGCATAAAACTGGATAAAGGTATATCCATCTTAGTCATATTAGCTGCACCAAGAGGTAAGCCACAACGATATGTAACTGTATCTGTTTCACTCTTAGTTTTGCTTAATTCTAACTCTGGACGGAAAAGAACACCTTCCCCTGCATCATCTACACCTTGAAACTCAATACGAAGTTTTGAATTCTGATCCACTCTGAACCAAACTGCCTGTTGTTCTAGAGTTGTTTGTGCTGAAACATCTTGGCGAATTACTGTGTATCCTAATTCGTCACGAGAATATTTAGGTATTGCTGTAGATGGGTATGAGTAATCATACGAGATACCATCTGTAAAAGGAATTATTGCTGTCGTAGATCTACGGAAGAATTTATCAAACATATCGATGTTTGAGTAGTCTTGACACAACAATAAAGAAGATTGCCAGCAAAGCCAGTATTTTCTCTCTCCTGTGATCTGATACATCAAGTAGTTTGCATCACACCACCACGTTTCAGCATCGGAAGCATTATCTTGATAGCCTAACTCTACCGGAACGTTTACAGGACGGTTATGCCACATCTCATTACGCTTAAGCAGATATCCACCGTGTTCTACAGGATTGCATGTAGCGTAGTTGAATTTATAGTCCCCGTTCACAGAAGCATTTTTAAGTTGCACTGTTCCATATTCTGCAAAGCTATGACCAATAGATAAAATGTTACCATCCCAATCAACTTTACGTCCTAGACGGTCTATAATCCATTCAACGTCCCACTGATCTCCATATTCTTTCCAGTTGGTTGAACCATCTGGGTTAGTTGCATACACTGTTGCGTTAACAGAGTTCCAACCAAGATTACCATTGAAAGCAAACCAAGCTTTATCTAAGTATTCTCCCCAGTGTGGCGCACCTTTAGGAATAACAGTCCTTCCGTTAATCCAAGTCATCATGCTACCTTTGAACCCACCGTGCGTAGGATACCCATCATCTGTGAGAGGGTAATGTGCTAAACGTGGTTCTTTACCATTGATGATCCAGTTGGGACGATATTTAGCCGGAGGATCAGGAATAGGTTGGCCCCCGAAGAAGTGATCTATGTAGGCTTGCCAATACTTCTCGGCAGATTCAAGATATTTTTTATCCCCTGTAGCCAAATATGCATAAGCAAAACCAGTGATAAGCACAGATTGACCTTCGGTAGTAGCGTCACCGTTTGGTTGCCCTTCCTGCGCTGTCCAGTTAATAAAGTGTCTGTTGTTCGCCAATACGTTTTGTGGGTTGATAATGTAATGCTGAACCGTAGGATCTATGGTAAGCCCAGTATTTCTTTCCAAAAACTGAACCAACCCTTCAATCAACTGAAACGTGTTGTCAATATTGTGCTTAACTCTTGACATTAAATAACTCCTGCTAAAACTAAGCTACCTGTCCAAGTTGCTCCATTATCATAACTGATAAACTCAAAAGTGTCTGTTGCACCTTGACGATAACTCAAAACTGGGGAACGACCAAAACTCCATTTTACAGAAGAAGGCCATACGACTTTATTTGCGCCACTTCCTTGACGCAAAGCTAAAGTAAAGTTTAAAACTGCATTCGTTGCTACTGGAATATTAGTAAAACTAATTGTGCACGTTGCAGAAGATAAGGTTGCCGAAAAATATTCTGCTGAACTAATATCTAATGCTAAGGTGCTAGTTACTGTTCCCCGTGCATTTAAACGGTTTCTAGTTACCCCTGCACCACTCAACAGCACTTTCAAAGAAGTCTTCTTTGTTATTCCAGCCTGATCTGTTACAAAGAAATCTGTATCAGACACAGAGGTTGTTTGTGTAAGATCAGAAATTTTGATCGTAGTTAAATCTGCCATTACTCTTCTACTCCTGTCATAGCTGTTATACCGAAATTATTGTTTGTAGCTAATGCATCACCTTTTTCGTTAACCATGATTCTTTCCACTGCTGACTCTGTAGACCATTCATTCCACCAAGTAGAGTAGGTATCACGTGGCAAACCAACAAAGTTGATAAAGCGATAAAGTCTATTCGAATTCTCAACAATACTGTAAGCTTCACAAATGATCGCTGCATTGTCTTCACCAGCTTCAGGGTAAATAAACTCTTCAGAAGGTTGAGTATTGAATATAGATGTTACTGTATCTGCTCCAACTGTGACCATAACTGTCATTGAGTAATAACGTTGATCCATATCATAAGCAGATTTATAACTGTTTATTGTATCTATGTAAACGTTTTTGGCAATCTCTGCTAAAAATATTCTGTCTACAATATCTTTCTTTCTAGCAACACCAATAATCTCTTGTAAGTAAGGAACACCGAAGTTAGTATTTAAAAACCACTCCCCACGATACGTGTTCAGAGTTATCCCAAGAGTTTGTGCTGCAATTTCTGTTCTGGTTGTAGTGAGGACCAAATCCCCATCATCCATGATGAGGTCGTTGTTTGGCCCAAGTTTTAAGTCAAAAGGGATTCCCATGTTAGGCTCCTGTTGGTTTTAAGGACTCGGCACTTGAGTTACCGCTCTGAATGTTACGAACCGTGTGCGTGTGAGTATGGAATCCGATGCCATTACCATCTGTCATCAAACCGTTCTGATCTATTTTAAGACCATTGATATCTGCCACGCCGCCTTTGAAAGTTAAATTACCACCTTTTAGATCCAAAGTCCCTGTGCTATCTGTAATAGTAATACCGGAGGTAGTAATATCTATTTTCATCCCTTGACTATTCCATATTGAAATATTACCTGTAGGGTCGAAAGAAGCGTACGTGTTTTTGTTATTAGAAATAACTACCTTTTCAGAATCTACAGCTTCTGTTGAATCTGTTCCTGTAGCTATTTTGGGAATAAAACAAATAGGGTATAATCCACAAGGCTGCATAAAAGTGGATGATGAAGAGGTTTCCCCATTAGTTTGCAGTGCATTAGAAGGATCTCTTTCAGAAAATATAACAGTTCCTAAATCGCCAGCTTTAATAGGGAATGAGATTCTTCCTGTCCCACCACCATTAACCATAAAAGGAACATCTTCAAAAGTAGGGTAATCTATTTCATCTTCGCTAGATCGTGTGTTTTTAACAATAGATTCTAAGGTGACAGTCTTAGCACCATAATTAACACCAGTCACACGGACTGGCAGGGCTGTATGGACTTCTGCTAATTGTTCTGTCATTAAGCCACGCATTGCTGTGACAAAATTCAATGCATCCATTATTTCTCCTTAGTCATTATTTCAGACACGGATACACACTCCACTTCAGTAACCCACTCTTTACCCTCTTTATCACCATTGTGAGAAACAGAAACAACTTTAAATGGACCATCATAATCTCGGCTTTTTAACCAGATTGTTTTTTCTGGTAATATTGCACCATTCATTTGGCATTTGAATTTAACACCATCTGTAGGTTTCTTTGCCTTCTTAGAGGACTTGGTAACTTTTTTAGTAGGTTTTATATCGTTGTGGAATGGTTCTGGACTTCCTATCAGACCAGTTTCAGGACTAATATAGGCGCTACGTGCACTAGACATTTGTGAACGAGGAGTGACATAAACAGATCCATCTTGTATTGACACATTGTGATCAATACTTTTACAAATATGTTCTAGGTAATGTGAAGTGTTTCCACACATAGCTGTTGCTGAAGATAAGGTTTGATCATTATCTACGTGTATATTACCTTCTGTAGTTCCTAAATCCTTTACCAAATCTGTCACAACACGTTTGATTTTAGTTCCTTTTGGATAACTGCGACTTGTTCTTGCTTCTGCAATGTTAATACCGCCATCCAAACAGTGTAAAGTGGTTTTCCTGTCTACCGAGTCAAAAGTATCACTAACCCACTGGATAGTTCCTTTGAAGATCATAACCAACTCTTCACCTTCGTATCCTACCGCTAAAGCAACAGCCAAGTTATTTCGGATACCACGGTTTATATAGTTAACAGTATCATCCGAAAGGTTATAAACTACAATCTCTGCTTGGTTAGGATCTTTGTTATTATCTTTCTTAATACTGAAGGTTATTTGATGGTCTTGCAACAAATACAAATTAGAAGAGGATTTTTCTGTTGTCCCTAACTTGGTATCCAAATCTACTGTAGATTTAAATGCCGAGTTCTTAGTTCTCTTCTGTATTGTGTTTGTGGCAGAACCAATTAATAATTTGTATGCCCTGTTTAAATTAGGGGCAGGAGCTTTTGTATACTCTCTTTCTGCCATATTATCTCCTTACGCCTGATTAGGTTTGTTATCAATATAAACCAATACAAAACGTTTATCTCGACCTGTAGTTGTATACCCAGGACGACCATTAATCTTGACTGTATCTACTATATATAATTGACCATCTGGCACACTTTCAAGATATTTATAAGGTTTAAGAAGATCTAAACCATTTGTAACTTTAAAAGTAATACTTGGATCGTCTCCAGACAGCCCTATTTGACATTGCCAAGACTCGTCCCTAGTGTTCCACCTTAAACGAATGTCGTAATCAACCCCATCTAAAGTTACCGTATAAGTTTGATCTGGATATTCATCTGTTTTCAAATACCACGCAAAGTATGTTGAATGATCTTCTAAATATACTGCACTATAACCAGAGTTGCTTGTAGATCGGGTTGTCTTAGAATATGTTGCCATTATTAATTCCCCGTATTAGTTGGTGTTCCAGTAGATGACGCAGTGTTTCTTGTAATTGGGTTATCCACTTTAGGACCGCCAGATGGAACTTGTCCTTTTACATCCCCACCAGTTGACTTATTTGGTGCTGTTTTTACAGCGATAGCGTTAGTAGTGGCCTTAGAGACTAGACGGATTTGTTCGAACTCTAAATCAAATTGCATAGCAAATTCAGATTTATAATCATAAAAGTAGCCTTTGAGAATAACATTTTCAAAAGTTCTGTGTTCTGTCAAAAGGACTATTGGTTGTCTTGACTCAAATATTTGGTCCAGATATTCTATTGCTTGAGAAATCCTCGCTCCATTTACACCTGCACTGTATAATTGATCTCGCATAAGTCGAATTGGTGTTTCGGTAATTATACCTGAAAGTTTAAATCTGTTATTTTTTATCTGAACGTGATCGCTTACATCCGATCCTGATTCCACAGGAAAACTTGTAACATCTGCTTCACGAGTTACACCTATTTCAGGGACTGAATCGAAAGTAATTGCTTTAAAGTTTTGAATGTATTGATCGCTTGAACTATTATAAACACTTGCTAAAATACAGAAACCATTATCACCCTTTACGGTAGATGCCGAGGTATTTTTATTCTCGGTAGAGTTGATTTCCTGTTCTGCCTTGTAGACGGCTCTCACCGACTGTTGTGGAGTCATTGCTGCCATGATAACCTCGTGGTAATGATAATGCCAAAAGGAAGACGCAAGATCTTCCCATATTGATTATTGTAACACATATAGAAACTTCGTGTCAAGGGAAACGAAAAAACCCCGCCGAAGCGAGGTATTTTATTAACCACCAGTGTTAGATTGTCCACTTAGAGTTGAAAGAGATAAACGTTGGAAAATGCTATTTCCGCTATTTTGAATTCTTGCGTCAAGAATATTTCCAAACTCGGAAGAAGGACTGATCGTAACTTTGATAAGATCACTTGGTATTGCTACCGTATTCTCAACAACAGGTTGATTACGAGCCAAACTTACGTTAGGTGTATAGGCTGATTCACGTAAATCTTCAAGAGGATTACCAAATCCAAAAGCACGTGTCCTTGTTTGTTCTCCTCTCCACATACGACCAATATCTTGTGTATCAATACCTGTTAAATTATACAACCAATCTGCTACAGGATTGCTGTCTCCACTTTGCGTTGCCTCGTATGCTTTTTGTGCCATAGATTTATTAGGATCTGTGTTGTCTCCGAATGTATCTGGGAATGTTTCTTTAAGCCAATTGGTAAAAGATCCGAAACCATCTCCCAATTCTTTAGCAAAACCTCCTAATTGAACTGTTGTCTTACCGAGTTCTTCACCTAAATCTTTGGCAAACTGATCTAGCACTTTAACGTTATCCAACCAAGAATCATCTTTAGGTAACGCTTTCACAAAACCCTCTAAGAAGTGGTTCTGCATACCTTGACCTACAAGCTGAACTGTTGCAGCAAAACGAGTAAACTCTTTAGAAGCATCTATTTGTTCTTGAGTTAATGTTGCACCTGTTCTTTGAAGCATTTTCAATGTTTCATTGTAACCTTCGCCATTTTTACTAAACATGCGTTGGTAGTGCATAAGGTCATCACCAAGGTTTTCAAGAAGTCGCCCGATTTGAGCAGAGTTCATGCCTCGACGTTCGCCTTCATTAACAGTGGCTTGGATAAAAGCTAACGGGTCATTTTGCAAATGTTTTATTTGATCGGGGTTCCAACCAAAAGCATTCATAATATCAGTAATACCGTTATCACCACCTTTCCATTTCCCTTCTTTTGCGTTCCACTTGGTGTTCATCATGGTATTACCTAGACGTTCACGAACGTCTTTAATGTTATCTATTGCTTTAATGATATTTGCCGAGTCTACACCGTTTTGTTCACCCCATGCGGTCATTGTTAAAATAGAGTTAGCATTCGTTTGGACGTTTTCAGCACCGCGACTAACCATTTTAATTCTTTCGTTAGTATTCATCAAAGTGTTACCAACTACAGAACCACCTGCAAACAGTCCAGCACCTATCAAAGAGGATGCAATCATGCGTGGATTAAGACCTGCTGCACCTTCTTTTAATTGTCCGTATCGACGATCACGATCACGTTTTTGTTGAGCTAATTCACGCTTACGGTTGCGTTCTATATCTCTAAGTTCACGATTTCGCATACGTATACGCATTTTAGCTTCTGCTTCTAGCTCTCTACGAATACGGCGACGACCGCGAACCTCGTCTTCTATTTCAGCATTCTTTTCACGATGAGATCTGCGTAAGGCATCTAACTGGTGAGCAAGAGCTTGGTTCATACGTTGAAGAGTTATTTCACCCTTTTTGTATTGCTCTACAGCTTTACCCATAACGTCCCTAGCTTCTTGCATAGCCCCAGGACTGGCTTTACTAAATGCTCTTGCTCTGTAGTTAAAGTTCTGCAAACGAAGATTACCTAAATCTTCCCTACGTGCTGCTGCTTTAGCTTCGCGTTCAGCAGCTTTACGAGCTTTTTCTTCTTCTCTTCCTTGCGGGGTTTTAGGAGTTCTAGGTCTACCAGATCCGCCTACAGGAGCACCCGCTCCAGCGGGAGTAGGTGCTCGCATAGGTTTTTGACTTTGAGTTTGAGCTTTCTTAAGTTCACGCTCAATCTCTTTCATTTGTTGTCTAAACTTGGTCATGTTCATAGTGGGTTGCATTTTATTTGCAAACTTCTGAACACTCAACACGGCATCTTTTGCTTCCTTGAGACTGTTCTTGTCCACCTTAAACGTAACCACGTTACTAATTTTGGAGGCGTTAATTTCTAACAAAGTATGTTCCTCGTGTTGGATTAAACAAGTTTCTTAAACAAATCTGACATTTTATTTGTCTGGTTTTGATGTTTTCTCTTTATTGAAGTGTCTTTAACATACATGGCTTCAACATACTCTTCGTATGTTAAATACTCATATAGTTTTAAAAGATAATCTACACCGTAGTTATCCAATGTTTTCAGTGTTTCCGAGGTATCTTTAACGACTTTGCAAAGAATAACCTCATACCACTTCAAAGTAAGGGTTTTCGTTGCTATGTCGATAGCATGTTCAATCGCAGGTGTTAATTTGCTGCTAAACTCGTCATCGCCTGAAGCTGTGTGAACAGTTTTCCGAAACCTCGTTTGAAAAAAGGGCCGTAGTTTACCTCCAGAACTTTAGCAGTAAGATCTAACACTAGTTCTGGGTGAGCCATAAATAATTCATCAAAATTTTCTGCAACGTTATAACCGTCTTGAGTATAAACCTCATCTAAAATTTTACGCAAAAAGACAGTTAAATTCTTTTCTTCCAAACCTGCAAAAAGTTGGATCAGTGCCATAGCAATACGTGACTCAAGGTCTTCGTCTGCGGACATTGTTGCTGTGCTATACATAGTCATAGGAACAACCAGAACACTACCTAATTCTGGAATCCTGTCAAACACTTTAGATGGACTCCACTTCATAATACGGAAAGTAACAGATCTGTTTCCATCTAACGGAATCTCAACTACTTCTTCTGGTCGAGCATATTTTTGAATTGTGTTATCTTGTTCTTGTGACATATTTTCCTCTCTAATGATAAAAAGGGCATTTCTGCCCTTTATTTATTATTGAATTGTCAGAGCAGAGATTGAGTTAAGGGTGCTCAAACCTACACCAACTTCATTACGCAGAAGGCTTGCATCTTTAAGACCAATAACCCATTGGTTCTCTGTAATCATTTCGCCAATAGTATCTTCAGGCTGACTTTGAATCCATCCAATCGTGCTAATGTAATAGCCACGTGGGTCTTCCAAGTAAACGCTGAATGCTACTTGACGAGTAGAATACATTGTTTGTGCATATGTTGCAAGTACTTCGTTAGCTGGAGATGTGCGTTGCAAAGACATTGTGAGTGTTCCCAAACGGTTACGACTCAAAGCTAGTGAAACGTCGCCATCAGTCCCTGCATAAGGGTTGATAATATCGTTAGATTTAGCAATAACGATTTTAGTATCAGCCGCAAAACCCCACGGTTCCCAACCACCTAATGAAAGGATAACTTGAGATGGGTCGTAGGCCATTACGCCAGTAAGCATTTTATCCATTATAGATCCTCTTTATTTTGATAACGGGGGCTTAACCCCCGCCGTATTAGTTTGCAGTACGGTTAGTCAGGACGTTGACCTGAACTTTAACGTAATGGAAGAAGCCAGCGTAAACATATTCAATCTTCATCCCATCTACCAGACGAGCATTGATTTGCGCATCAGTCATATCGGCACGAGAAGGAATATAAACAATAGGTTTCAGATCGACACGCAAACCAGTCTCTTCAGAAGTAACAACTTCATTAGCGATGGAACCGTTGAGGATACCTACTTGGATCGGGTTAGCCAGAACAGCTTGTCGAATCAAAGCCAGACCGTTTGAAGTAGCACGAACACCACCACCCAGCATAGACTGTTGTTTAAACAGTGTAAACAGTGATTCTTCTGTGCGAGCTTTAAACCACAAAGCATGAACAACATAGTCAACAAAGAAACCGCTAACCATCAATCCATCACGATAGAACAGAGTTCCATGCTCTTTACGATAGATGTTACCGTTCTGTTGAACAATATTGTTTTCCGAAGTCTGATCCAGTTTCTCGATCTCTACACCTACCAGTGTTTTACCGTGAAGAGTAGTTAAACCAGGTTGACGAGAACAGATTGCACCAACAACTGCTGCTTCTGGGAATACAGAATCTGCATCGGTCATCCACAAAGCAAAGCAAGTGTTATTATAACCGAGGTCATTCAGTCGTTCCAGAACGTTATCTTCTGCTTTCGTTTTAATTCCAGGTTCAGAGCTAGAGAAGAAGTAAACTTTATCATTCTCTTCTACCCATGCAGCCAAAGCTAGAACATCTTCTGTTTCATGGGAATCTGAAAGGGTCCAGAACCAGCTACTATCAATATCATGTAGAGCAGCGATATCTTCCGTAATAGCATTAGCATAGACAGTTTCTTGAGTGAAACCTGTGCTGTCAATAGAACCAAACTTACCTTCTACTGGAGTGAAAGTCATTGCAGCGCCGTTGTTAGCTACTGTAAACAGTGGGCCATAAACAAGATCTGCATTGATCATTTCAGTCAGACCAACTACAATCTCTTGTGCAGTTGCAGTGTCATCAGCAATGAATTTAAATTCTTTTTTCTTGGTACCATTTTTGATGGTAATTGTGTAAGTTGCACTATCTTCTACGATTGGAGTTAGAGTAAAGTTTGTAACTTCACGCTTACCAACCATGACTTGATCTGGTGGGAACAAACCGTTAAACAGTTTGACTGCCATAATATACGCTGGATCATTTAATCCATAACCTGCTTCCAAAAGTGCATCGGAAGAAGAGTAATATTGAATCGCTTCGCCAGTTACGTTCTGACCTGTAAGGATCAGGGGAATATCGAACTGGGTTTCACGAATTGATGTAGCACCATACAGTAAAGTTACGGTTGCTACCTTTTCACGAAAAGTTGCCATTTATGCTCCTGTTAGAAACTTAATTCCAATGAGTTTATTCGGTAGGGTTGTTAAATAATGATCCATTTTGATTGACTGACGAGTATTCGCCTGGAACCAAAGTAATTGCATAAACCCTGTTTAGAATTAAATCTAAAGGGATAGGATCATTGTAACTATCTCTGAATGAACGGATGTGCATGTTGATTGCTTCTATTGGTGTAGTAGCAATATCTTCAATACTCATACGAGTGTTGAACGTCATAACCATACGCGCTCTTAATTCAGTCTTATCTCCGTCTACAATTGTATTGGCTTGAGCTATATTGGAGGCTCCTAAAAAACCAAGACCTTTAGAATAGAGATGTTTGTATTTTAATTCCTCTGCACCACGGAGAGCAGCCAGAACATAGCTCATCAAAGTGGTAGGTCTTCCACGGTAGGCTACAAGTTCAATCTCGTAGGTATTATCCATCTCGTAGGAATACATATCATTTTGAATAGAGCTTCGGTAAGACCAACCTCCAGAATCGCTGGAAGTGATAATACGTAGTGCTAGGTAAGGAGTATCCGGTTTAATGAATGGCTTATCCATAACATAGACTGGCAACCCCACTAATTCTTGAAGGAAGCCACCTATATTTAAGTAGATGGCATTTTCGTATGCTTCTATTTGTTGGTAAATATTAGCCAAAGTTTCCTCCTTCTGTTCCATAAGACCAGGAGTTGTTTTGATCGTCTAATATTGCAACACAGTGATGATGGACTAAGAAAGATGTTCTGGTCCAATCTTTAAGGGAATAAACAGAATACCATTTACCATCTATCAATATTTGATCTGATAACTGTTCTGTTCCTTGTTGTAACCCCTTCATTTCTGTTTTAGTCCAGAAACTATATTGAGCCTTAGATCTGTAACCTTCGGGTAGTGCATTTAGTGTTTTACCAGATATCGGTTGTAAGCTTGCCGCTTCAATAGTAAATGGTTCATATTCTACACTACTTTCTAAGTTAGCAATAACTGAACCAACGGCCTCTTTGTAGACTCGTCTACGACCTTGGTATTCAGTTAGATCAAGGAGAGTAAATTGATCTAGTAACACTTGTATCTCCTTTTTAGTATACATCAAAAACAAAGTTTATGCAAGTTATTTTTTAGACTTGCTTTTTGTGATTTTTGTTTCGATTGCATTTATCATGTGTGCCGTATCTATTAAGATATGATTAGAATAGTTGCCTTTATCTTGTCGTATCTTAATTGTCACAGGAGATAAAGGACGATAACGTTGCATTGCAATCGCTTGAGCTATTCCTTCTCTAGAGGCTCTCGCTATAGGCTCAAAAACAGCTAACCCGACATTATTCAGTAAGTAATTTGCAAACACCTGCTTCATCTTTTTAGCGATATTGTTCTGTGAGATAACAGCACCATCTGTTATAAAAGGGCGAGCAGGTATGTTGTTTGTTTCATTACCATATTGTTGAATAGCTGCTATTGCAGGAATAGTGAGATCTGATTCAGGATGCCTTTTGTTTGTTAAAAAACCAGCTTCGATTTGAACTTGTTCAAGGTCCATCATCTTTTTGATAATGGTTCCCCAATCTGTATCGTCACCTGGTAAGATCTCACTTTCCATTATTTGTCCCTACGATAAAAAGAAACAGGTCCGTAATTTCGCAAATAATTAACGTTGCGTGTATTACGATCAACACTTGCAACATTACCAAGACCATTTACAGAGTTAGGATCGCTGTTTACTCGATCAATCTCACGAGCATCCACACCGCCAATAAGAACTTTGCTGGTTGCTCCTCGTCCTGCCGTGCACCCAGGGATCACCATAAGACCATTTAAATAGTTATGATAGATATCTTCCCACGGAGATTTATAAGTGACTTGACCGTTGTTAAATTTAACTTCAACTTCGACTTCACCCATCTTTTCTCTGCGGGACATAGCTCCTCCTGTTTGAGTACTGTTGTTAAGAACATCGTTGTTCCATAAATACTCTAAAACAGAAATCAAGCTGTTCCACAATACTGCACACTTATCCTTATCTTCATTCCCTATGATATCAATCCAAGTTTGGATGATCTGAATCAGCATTGCATCTGGCAATACTTCTTGAGAAGGGTTATAAACAAGAATTCGGATCAGTGGTGCCAACTCTACCGCATTCAGCATAAGCCCACCTTATTTTTTACGAAGGGAACGTTTTTTAGCTGGAGTGTCTACCGCTTCTACTTTTAAAACTTCTTCTTTGATTTTTACAGGCGAATAGTCTTCGTAACTTACAAGATAGTAACCCATGTGTTCTTCACTTGCAAAAGGATGCACAAGAATACCTGTTTCTTCTCTCAAACGCGTGAGGAAGTGAATGAAGTTTCCACCTAATGCAATACGACCATCTTTCAGATAGAAAGACATTGGTGGCGCAGATACTAATGTTTTATCAGCATCGATCAGTGGTGAAAGCGATTCGAAATCACGAATCATTTCGTGATAACTAAAGTAACGTTTCAATTCTGGGTTTGACATATCAATCTCCTCATTGTAAACTCTTATTGTAAACAGAAAAGGCTCGCCCATCACGGACGAGCCTCTAATATTAACAGAGTTCTATTAAGCCGTAGTCAGTTTAACTACCAGTTCTGGACGGGTGTTAACTGCGAGCAGCGAGAATTCAGACTGAAGCTGAATAGTGCGGTGCTGGCTGATCATGAAGGTATACAGTTCACGAGCCTGGGTGTTAGCCAGTTCTGGGGTATCCGCAGGAGCGTAGTGCGCCTGGAACATACCTTCGATACCCATAGGCAGAACATATGCTTCACCAGCAGGGATGTTACCGTGGATATCTTCAATGTAAGTTACACCGTTCCATTCGAACACCTGAACATCCATGTTACCGCTAAGGCGGTCACGCAGAAGGTTAGGAGTTCCCTGGAAATACTGATACGCCTGGCGAACAAATGGAGAGTTAACCAGAGATGCGAAAAATTCACGAGAACACAGAGCTACGATACGAGTAGCGGTAGAGCCATCTTGTTTAGTATCGATGATGTAAGCACGAGCTTCTTTCTCGATAGTGGCTGCTGGAGAAACAGTGGTAGAAGCAAAGTTTACAGCAACAGATTTCTGGGTAGCACCCCATTCGGTATACCAGTTGTATGCAGAGTTAGCTGCACCACCTACGCCGTTATAGGCACGACCCATAACTGCTTCTGCAAAGATTTTCTCTTTGGTTTTTGCTACGTCACGCAGAATCTGGGACATATAGCGGTTAACAACTTCAGCGTCTGTGCGCAGAGAGTCATTGATTCCTGCCATTGCAAAGCTACGGAAAGATTGAATATCTTGAGCTTTGATGTTTTTATCCAGAGGGAAGAACGGAATGCGGAACGCTTTCAGTTCTGGATTTTTCATGGTCAGGAAGTTACGCTCACCACCACGCTCACGAGCGGAGATCAGAGCATCTTCAGCTTTTTCTTTACCGATTTCAATAGCGGTAGTTGAATGATAGTCAACACTGAACAGATTCAGGCTGGCAATCAGTGTATCAGGGGAATCCTGAAGTTCGATCATAGGGCTGAAATCTACAACCTGATCTAAAATTACTGCTGGCATTATATTAATCTCCTATTAAAATTAAGAAGTGAAAACGACTTTTTCGGTCAGTTTCAGATCATGTGTTTCCAGTGCTGCTACGCCAGCGTCATCTACCAGGGAGCCATCTTTGTAGTATACTGCAAAGCGGTTCAGAGTAAGATCACGTACGCCAACAACTGCGGTGAAAGTGTCACCTACTGCTACATCGTCAATACCGAACAGAGCATCAGTCCAAATCAGAACTTTAGCAGCATCGGCAGCTTCAGCTTTAGCAGCTTCAGTGTTGTCAGCTTTCAGGATAGAACCAATTTTCATGGTTGCTGTTTTAACCAGGTTAACTTCACGTACACAGTGTCCAAGGTCAGAGCTAAACACTCCACCCAGAACCAGGTGTCCGAATTCCTGGCGAGAGTTAGATAAAGTAATTCCTTTAGCCATTTAATTTAATCTCCTAAGATTATTGTTTCTGGGCTTTTTTAAGTTCAGCAGCTTTCTGACTAATCAGTTCAGAAGAAGATTTAGCTACAGGTTGAGTATTGATCACGTCAACACCACGTTCTGTTCCAAATTCTTTCTTAACTGCGTCCACTTCTGCACGTGCTTTTTCGAATGCTTTGACGATAGTTTCAGCGATATCTTTATTGTCTACCAGATATTTAACGAGAGCTTCAACTTTGTCTTCTTCTACGAAAGAATAGGATTTAACAACAGTTGTATATTCTTCTTCGATACGAGCTTGTTCAGCTTTACGAAGTTCTTCTGCTTCCTGTTCTGCCTTAGCGATTTTTTCCTGTGCTTCAAGTTCTGCGGCTGCACGTGCATCTGCGGCTGCTTTTTCTACAGCTTCAGCGATCTGTGCTTTCATCAGTTCTTGGAATTCAGCAGATTTCAGGAATTCTTCTTTGTTGATATTTTCCAAAGGGGTTTCTCCTTTATTGATTCCAGTTGTGTTTGCAGATTTATCACCTGCGGGGTTAGCCTCTGCATCCACAGAGTTTGTATTAGCTTTAGCGTGAGCTTTCACTAAATAATCTTTAACTTGACTTTGTTTCAAGGAACTCTTAACGAGATTACTCAAAGCATCGTCTAAAACGTCCTCAAAGAAATCAATGGAGATCATTACATCACCATCAACAACTTGATAATCAGTAACACGAACAACAGGTTTAGCAACCTCTTCAACTTCAACATTCAGTCCGTCAACTTTAAAGCCAACAGAGAACATACCGTTATCTGAACAGAAAATTGCAACGTTCGCATCGAAGTCAGCATCAATAACGTAAACCCAATCCCAACCAGCTTCAAATTTTTCACGCACTTTTTCAGAAATGCGATCCATCACTTGTTGAATATAGCTTTTACGTAACTCTGTAACATCTTCTCCCATTTTAGTGAGAGCTTCTAACTTTTCAAAAGTTATGTCTGGAGATCCGTCTGACTTAAATAAAAGGGGGGTATTGTAACCAGATGCCGCTCCACCTTGAAAATCAAAAGTGTAAGCAATATGAGCACCTAGTGACTCTTCCGTAGCTTTTCCAGAAAAGTCTACGTTAGTTAAATATGTATTTGCCACGATTAGTCCTTCTTGACTTTAACGCCCATTGCGCCTATACTCAAACCTTTAAGAACGCCGTCTTTACGAGCTTGATATAATTCAGGGTCGTTGAATTGGATTTTAACGAGGGGAGTTCCTTCCACAACGAGTTCGTCACCAATGTAACAATCGACTTCATTTACCCAAGCTTTAATTGGAGAAAACTTATCGGTGTTCTTCATGTGACCAAGATTACCACTAATGTTGGTAATATTCTCATTGAAGTTGTCAACCATCTTCCTGATTTCCAAATCAGACATGCGCTCTCCGTGGAGATCGTCTTCTTCAGGTGGACAATACAAGACCTCAATAACCTGCATCTTTTCTTCATCAAATTTATTTTGTTTGACTAGAGTTTCAGGTTTTTGAGATGGTATAGAATCTTGTTGGGATTCAGAATTCTCTTTAAAACCAGCGAAGGTTTTGAAGAGTTCCCACAGTGTATCTTTATTGAGTTCCATTTGAAACCTCTTAAAAACAGATATCCCATAAATCTTAGTCTACAGGATATTTGTTGTTTTGTCAATAGAAAAATTAAAAAATATTAAATATTTTTAATTCGACAGGTTTTGTGCTGAAGGATCTAAAGCAGAAACAGTATCAGATGTTCCAGTTCCCGCTGTAGCTAAACCATCTCCTGATCGTGAAGTTTTGTCAGGCATATAGTTATCCATGAATTCAAAGAATTTCTCTTTATTGGCAACAATATCGTCAGGGATGCGATATTCAAAACCAATTTTTTCAAGGAACTCGTTAATAACTTCTGGGGTTAAAGGTATTGCACCAGAGGCTACCAACTGCTGAATAGCTTTAGCATTTACTTCAATATCAGGATCACCCATTTCACCACTGACAAACTTAGGCATATCTTCCTCAGAAAGGAAGATATTGTTTAGTCGTAGTGTTTGAGGGATCAGTTGAGAGTTTATAGCTTCTACAACAATATCTACATCTCGCTCAATAAAATGAGACAATAGTGTTTGTTTGTTGTCAGAAAGCGCAAAACTTCCTGCATCACCATCACCCATAATCAACACACCCGCACCAAAGCGGTTATAAATATCTAGCTTGCGTTGTTTGATTAGTGCTTGAGTGTCAAACTGTTTACCTGTGCCATCAACACCTTGGAATACAAGATCGTATTGACGCATCACTGTGCCTTCATAAACGTCTGAAGGCAATACCATGTAGGCTTGCTCACCAGAGTGCAGGTTAGCGATGTTGGCTTGGAGAACTCGAAGAGATTGTGCTTCATCCCCAGCAGGATCTAAAGATGCCCTGTTTAGAATGTCACTTGGAACCTTAAGAACTGGCATACCACCTAAATCTTTAGATACCCCAATAACCTCAAATTCCTGAATAAGAGATTTTTCACGCCAGCTACGATATACAGCTAAAAGCGGACTAACTCCTAGTGGGTTATTCTCTGTAATGTTGCTACCAACAAATAAAACTTTACTGAAAGGAATTTCTTTAATACCAGTTTCTAAAGTTGTATTGCCTGGAGCTAACATCGTATTGGTGATATTCTGGTTAACAGATAGAATAGAACGTCCGTCTGCCGAATATGTAAAAGGTTGAGCCATGTGAAGAGTGTCTTGTGGTCTAAAAGCCAGTTTGGTTAATCGCCAATACCCAAAGTAAGGACTTTTAGGATCTTCATCCAACTCATAAACTTTCTCTGCAAATGCAAAACCATATTGCTTATATGTCAAAAGTGATCTAACATATTGACGTAGAGGGGCTTGCATATTGCGTAACATGTAATCAATAAACTTAGCAGCTTTTCTTGACTTTGCCGAGTTTACATTGTATTTTATCTTGAAATCAAAGAATGCTCTATCTACAAAGATATATGTAGCATCAAGAGCAGTAGCTACATCAGGGTCTTCACCCATCTCTTTAAAAGTGCGAATACATTCTGGGAAACGAGTCTCATAAGGTTGCATGAAATTCGTAAATGCTTTGATTGAGTTTAATCCGATCGTTCCTATTTCAGGTGACAGGAGTAACGTTTTCTCTTTCTCTGCCTCTTTTGTTGGAGAGAGAGCAGCTTTATTTGCAGCACCTTTGTCCCAGTATTCTGACTTTTTAGTGTACGTTCTTTTTCCTGTTGACACTTGTTCCTCCAGTCAGGTATAAAATCGTTAAGGCAGGGCTGTATTATATACAACCTCACCTATCTAGTTATAATACACTTTAAAGTGACTTTTGTCAACAATTATCTTTTACGGACACTGTACGGTTGGTGAAATCCGCTGTTCATTCTACTGTATCCTGTAGGAGCATTTGTTGTTGTAGGGATTGCTACTGCTTTGAAAGTATTCTCTTTTGACAGAGTATTAAAACAAGAGGCAGCAGCATCGGGAATGTCATCTTTAATAGTGGCTGTAGATCTTTCACCATTGAAAGATTCCAATTCTTTATAAAAGTGGGTTAAAGTTTCCACATTAGGGAAAGAATCTTCAACAATATAAACAAAGCCGTTTTGACACGCACTACTAAAAGGCATAAAACGCTGAAGCTTTTTCTTGTTACCTGGCATAGCATCTGGTTTAACAACAAAACCTTCTAGAATAAGTTTCTTTGCAGACTCTGTGTATTCTATTGTCCCAGCACCAGATGGGTCTTTAGGAAGCACTACTGTAACTTCTGGTCCATCAATCTTACATTGATTTAGAATCAAATTATCCCTTTCCCCAGGTAGTCTTCGAAACCTTCCGAAAATTTTACTTTTCTCATCCACAGCATCATAATCATAGTCGCCAAAGATGTAGATATTACCATCTTGATCTTTACCCATTTTGACAGATGTTGTATAGTCTGGATAACGGTAAGTTTCTGTAGGAACTGAAACAGCTTTATCCCATGCTCGCATTAGTTTAAGATTGTTAGGAACATCTTTATAAGATATTTTATGTAACCATTCACGTTGAAAGAAAGATTCTTTCTGAATACGTGCAAACCAACAACCGTCCAGAAGCTGTGCTCTTTTGATCGCTGTTTGTGATTTAAGCTGTGCTAGGTAATTAGGGTTAAGCCTAATGAGTTCTGGGTTATCAAATATTGTCCCACCAATAAATACGAAAGTTTGTGGTTCAATAACAACTGTCTCCCCTGTATTAGGGTTTTCCATGAAACAGTTTTCTGGATATTTTTCTTTCAGTTCTTCAGGTGTGTCAGCAAAAACAGGTTCATCGTTAACAATGATGAAATATTTTTGTTTACCACACATATCTTCTCTAGGATAACCACCCTCATCAAGATAAGGTAACACCCAATTCAAAACCCAACTATCTGCGTCAGGGTTACATGTGCACAACATGAAACTTGTTTCTGACTCTGAACGCATACGTCCCAGAAGATAGAGCATTTCATATTGTGTGAAGTGGGTTAACTCGTCAAAACCTACCATTGAATACTGTGTACCCTGATGGTTTGTTTCTGCTGTTACGTTATCATTTTCCAAATGGTCAAATTTGAGGGTTCCACCACCAGTGGCTTCAAAAATGATATCCATTGTACTTTCTTTTACGTGTGGTTGTAAAGGAAGATACAAACGTTTTGCTTCTGTAAACAAACCACCTGGTTTACGGTGAGCAGTGGTGTTCTTACGGAAAAGTATTCCACCAAACAAAGGGTCTTTGTAGGCGTATTTTAAAGCTTTCAGCAATAGCAGACGAGACTTGCCGCTATTCCCAGTAACGAAGCAGTGATCGCCACGTCTAAAGACAATATAGCTGCTTGGAGTCTCAAAACAATATTTCTTATCATCTGTTGAAATAACCTCGTGTATTTTTAAGTAAGTGCTCTTTTTACCAGGTATGTTAAAAGGAACACGTTTACCGAATGGATTTTCTACATAACCTTGCAGGGGTTTTCCTATTTGCTGTAATGCAATAAGATCTCCTACAAGAATCTCGAAATGTTTCTTTGATTTCTTTTTCTTATAGAATACAAAACGGTGTTCCATACTAAGTTCTTGGAACAATCCTACACCATTTGTTATTCTGTATAGGTTATCTCCATTTAAATCGTATTCTACAAAATAGGGTGTTACCAATTCTAAACGCTTATTCTTAGGATTGTATTGGTAAATATCCTCTCCCGAATATTCACTAATCTGCCTCCAACCATCTTTTGTAAGATATTCCGTTTCAGCAGAAACACATCCAGCGGCACCACCATAAATCATAACTTCTGGCATTAAATCCATTGCAAGAGTCTGTTTACCTGGTTGAGCCTTTACTTCAATATCTACTCCAGCTAAACTACCTGCTGCCTTTTTCTTTGCCACATTCCCTCCTTATTCAGCAATAATACCTTTTTCTTGCAGTGTTTTAATATATGTTTGTAAACCTAGAACCTTTCGTCTATCTTGCTCCCAAAGAGCATTGTTTTGAGTTTGGTTGTTAACAACTTCAGATCTACTAACCCCTTTTGCAATTTGATTTTTAGTGTATGGCACAGGTGTCGATACTTTATCCATCAAGTCCGAATCTGGACCTTTAACCTTTTCTATGGCTACAGCCTTACACTCATCAATAAGAACTGGGGAAACTTTTGTTGATGATGAACAACCCGTCATCATTAGGGGCAAAGCAAGACATACTGCCAGAATTAGTTTTTGCATAATTCGTTGTATCCTCATTGATCGTTTGTTTCTTCTTCTCTAAATCTGCTTTTAATTGTGCATTGTTTTTAGACAAGTTGTTTATTTGAGTATTTAATAATGCTCTTTCTTCATCTGCTCTTTTTTGAAGAACATCAAAATCTTGTTTTGCTTTTGCTTGGGCTGCTTGATATACTTGCGTTTGATAGGCAACACCATCTTTGTAGCCAGACTCACGTATCTTGTTATAAGCAAACATTCCGGCAAGAATAAGAACAACAATTAAAACAAAACTTAATACAGTTTTAGTCTTTAGATTCATTATCTTCTACTTCCTCATAAAATTTTATTTTAGGAAGAGAAGGGGCGTTGTTAACTATCTTCTTCACTTCCATTGGTTGAGCCTCCGCTAGGATCTCTTCCCAAGTCTTCTCTGTCATCATAAAGTTCTTCCTCCAAGTTCCAAGCCCGTGTGTAATCATTCTTTTTATCTTTATGATAAGAAGAACGGTTAAAATCATTTTTAACTACAAAATTGCGCATATTTTATCCTCCTCATATCTGATCTTATCACAAAATGATATATAATTGCAAGCATTAAAAATAAAAAGCCCCTAACCTTTCGGAGAGGGGTGTTAAAAATAACAAGGAGGAGGGGCAAAGCCCCAAGAGAGGAGAGGGATTAGATTACGATCTTTTTAGGAACGTCATCTGTATTCTGCACGGCAGGGGTTTCTTCTTCCATAGCTTCATAATGTTCTTCTAACCATTCTTCTACTTGCTCTTTAATAGCTTTAGCTGCTTGGAAGCGGAGAGGTTTTGCTGCATCCTTATCATTAACAAGTTCAACAATATACCGCATAGCTTCTAAATAATGCTCTGCAAATAATTCTTTTACACTTGCTTGCGCCGCATCCATTGCGTAAATCTGTTGCATTTCGGCTGTTGGTCTTCCACGACCACGTTTTAGTTTAGGCATAATAAAATCCTCCTAAACTTTATCTTAACATATAAAAAATAATAAGTCAAGTTTTATTCAATAGATAGCAAAAAGCCTCCAATAAGGAGGCTAATAAATACTGTTAATTTGAAATGCTTTATTATAATTGTGCGTTAAGGAGTCGCACCCCTCCATCTTAGAAGGAACCAGGCAAGGTCTTCAAAGATACCGCTGGCAAGCGATATTTGGAGGCGGGAATCGGATTTGAACCGATGATCTCCAGCATATGAAACTGGCGAGGACGACCAGACTCCTCTATCCCGCTATTAGGTATCCCGTGCTGGATTCGAACCAGCATCACAATAAGCTGTGGAACTCTTATCCTGTAAGTCTAACGGGAAACTGGTTGTTTCGACAAGAATCGAACTTGTGTCTCACGATTATCAGTCGTGGGTTCTACCATTGAACTACGAAACATTAAATTGGTCGGAATTGCAGGATTCGAACCTGCGACCCTACGCTCCCAAAGCGTATGCTCTACCAAACTGAGCTAAATTCCGTCATAACATTCTAAAGGTACACCGCAAAAGAAAGTGTTCGGCGGCTCCTCGTTTTTTAACTTCACACTTGAGGTAGTGACTCACCTTTGTTATATGGCTGGTCTGTCTGGATTTGAACCAAACCTACGACAGTCAAAGTGTCGTGTGCTACCTGACTACACTACAAACCAATAAATCATTTAATGAAGGGCAACCAGAAGAGGTGTGAGAGAAGGAGAAAACCATGAGTAAAAGAGAAAGTTTTCTGGCAACCCTTTATTAAATAATTTGGAGCGTTCTACGAGGATCGAACTCGTGCCGCCGACTTGGAAGGACGGAATGCTACCGCTACACCAAGAACGCCCTATATCTTTACTATACTACATTTTACTATTGGTTGTCAATAGTTTTATTGAGTGGGACGCAGAGTATCTTTAATCCTGAAACGAAAAACCACTTGGGGGGTGGTTTTTCGAATGTTCAGCAAGTTGGGGAACTTCTGAACCGTGGTAACAGGGTGTACAAGACCGCTGTTTAAGCATCTTCAGGAATAACGATGCTGCCTTAGGTCTTCACATAAATACACAGGTGTAGAGACAAAAAGCCCCTATGGTTAGTAGCTTTTCTTTACCTAAATGAAATATCGTTTTTTAGATATTTTCATAAAATTCATGGACCTGTTTTTCAGGAGTATCCAAGTTCCGTGGGCGGTAAACCACCTCAACTTCTTCAAGATTTACTTTATCTTGAGCACGATATAAACCATATGCTATTTGCATTTTCATCCAAGAGTCAGCAGAACGCCCTAAGGCTTTTGATAGGCGTAATGCCATTTCATAAGAAAGGTCAGCTTTTTGGTTTACTAACCGGCTAACGGTTGATGTATCAACACCAAGCTTTTCTGCAAACGTTCCTATTTGAAGCTCTAACGGCTCTAAATATACTTCGCGGATAAACTCGCCGGGGTGCATAGGTTTGTGCAATGTGACCATGTAACCTCCTAAATACTCTGATTTTGCGCGCTGTGCAACGCGCAAACATATTGACATAAGAAATCCATTTGTGATAAAATGGATTAGTTAAGGGTAATTTTTTCTTAACGTTAACAGTTTGGTTCTTCTTTTCTTTGAGTGGGACAGTGACGAGTATCCCTTTGGGTGACTAGCCCTACGTTCGGTAAGCTAACTTAAAATAATACAAAACCAAAGTCAAATATTATTCTTCGTTGCTGTCGATGGGAGAGCCGCTTCTTCTTTTACCCCATCCAACCCTACTCCGGTCAAGTTTCAGGTGACTCTTTTTGTGATCAACACAATACTAAGAACACTGTCTTTCGAACAGACCTTGTGCACAGGATACGACGATCAATCACAGTGCCCTTAATGTTGTGTTGGTGCTCCCACTCTGAATCGAACAGAGATCCACGGATTACAAAACCGTTGTAATAGCCATTATACTATAGGAGCAAAGCTGGGACTCGGCAGGATTCGATACCTGCAATTTCAGAAGCCTCTTGGCGACTGGGGGTTTACCTTAACTCTACAAGTCCATAATTCTGGCGATGAGTATAGGATTTGAACCTATATCGTTCTTTCGAACACGGATTAACAGTCCGCCGCTTAAACCATTCAGCCAACTCATCTTAATTTGGTGGTGAGTGATGGAGTCGAACCACCCGAATCGCAATGATAACAGATTTACAGTCTGCCCCGCTACCCCTACGGAATTAACTCACCTAAATACTAATATTTAAATTCTTTTTAAAATAGCCAGTGTTCAGACCACTAACTATGAGTTATCGGTAAAGTGGTTACCGCCACTTGCCGAAGATTTACTCTGCTAAAGTAAGCTATATTAAAAAGAACTTGGCGGTAGATGTAGGACTCGAACCTACACGCCGTTTCCGACTACAGTTTAGCAAACTGTCGTGGCTACCATTTCACCAATCTACCAATCTGGCGGAAGGAGGGAGAGTCGAACTCCCAAGGCTCTTTCAAGCTCGGCGGTTTTCAAGACCGTTTTCGTCGCCACGTCGATTTGCCCTTCCATACTTATAATCTAACATAAAATAATGTTAGTTGTCAATAGTTTTTTAAAACATTTTACCATGAATGGTGACTCCACCAACCCCCGTTCTCAATGAACGGTGCTCTTCGAGCATTTATGTCTTCTAATATAACCGTGGCCTTTGTTTATAATGTCTGACATACTTGCCTCATTCTCTGCCACCATGATCAGTAGTGGGTTCAAATCACTTGAGCTAATTCATGTTAAAATGTTCTGGTGTCTTTACAAGGAATCGAACCTTGACTAAGAGTTTAGAAGACTCCTGTGCTATCCATTACACCATAAAGACGTTGGTGGCCCTGGCTGGTTTCGATCCAGCTACCTATCGGTTATGAGCCGACAGCTCTCCCATTGAGCTACAGGGCCATAAATGTGGTAACAGAGACGCTGACGATTGTAGAGAACCGCTACATTCTCTAAGACCAAGCCCAACTTTCAGCGTAAAAGTTCTTGAGCCGAGACTATTCCTTTTCCTCTTTGGTAGCTAACCTCTGAAGAAGTAGTCTCTAACACTACCGCAGTGCAAGCCCCTCTTAACAAAAGTCAACGACCCTGTTACCACACTTGATGAACGTATCCTAACATATGAAGGATACGTTTGTCAATAGTTATTTAAGCATATTCTGCTACTTCTTCACTATCTTTCTTTTCCAGAAGAGCAACAACCAAAGCTTCTGCGTTAAAAGTATTAATTTCAAGATCCATCTCTCGCATCAGAGCCAAGAAATCAATAACTTTAACATCTTTAGTTATTACAATAGAAGTTGTACCATTGTTTTCAGATGTGTATTTTTCTGGATGGAAAAGAAAAACTGCATTGCCGTTACCATCTTCAAACACGTGTTTTTCTAATAGAGACATTGTTCCTCCTAATCTGTTAGTTGTTCGTCCTCTACCAAGTTTGACACGAGAACGTCTGTTATACATTGATGCTGATAAACCCTTTCGGGACTATCATCAAAAGCCAAACCTGTGCAAATAGAACAGAGGTCTGATTCCTTGATGACTCCATTTTTATCACGTCTGGAGTGGTTTGTCAAATGCCTATTACAAGCACGGCACCTAAAATAAAAGCTATTTTGCATATATCCTTCGAACCCCAAATGGGGAGTGATCGGCATCTCCTCACTTCTAGTTTAGCACGAAGGATATCTTAAGTCAACTAGGAATAATTTTATCCTTTTTGGTTTCATAACCAGTCCAATCCAAATCCTCCCAGCCTTCATCATCGTCTAACACATTGTCATCATCATAAGATGCAATGTTATAAATAGAACGTGGATTACAAGACATACAATCTTTAATAGGCACATGATGCCATTTGCACGGATTCTCACTAATCATTGCACACCTCCATTCTTGTTAAGATGTTACGTACTGTACTTCATACTGATCTATAGATCAAGTATTATTTATAATTATTTATAATAATTTATTATTTTATTTTTTAATTGATAGAAGTTGATCTGTACGTACCAGTTCTGATACACTGTACCTGTTTGTTAGATCTAATAATTATTTATTATTAATATTTAATAATTATTAATCTAGTACGGAGTACAGTACTTGAGTACAGAGTACTACATCAACAACCTAAAACCTTAACTCGCTGCGCTCGTTAATAGATTTCTAGGGTAGCATACTTCGAACACAAAAGTCAAGAGTTTTATTAAAAATTATTTTCTGTGTGCAAAAACCTTGCTTAAACAGGTAGCAATAGTATAGCCTATAACACAAGCTTCATAAGAGGCTTGTAGAGCAAGTTTACTTACTAGGTAAGGTGATTTATCATCTTATATATAAAAAGTGCGTCAGAGACGCGTTTAGGAGGCTAGAATGAGATTTACAAGACAAGAGGTAGTTGTACTAGACGAAGCAATGACAATGATCGTCTTTTACTATGAGGATATCTTCTGTGCAGCATATCATTTAAATGATATTCAGATTGAATGGCAGCAGATAGCATTCCTGTTGGACAAGAGTAATCATTTGGATGGCTTTGAGTATTTGGAGTGGGATGGTGCAAAGGAAGTTAAAATTGTAGGGTTAAATCACGATCAGATTGTTGACATGCAATGTAAGTTGTGTCATTATCAGTTCTCAAACAGAGTCAAACTCGAAAGGCAATTGGAGGTGGTTAAAGATGATAGCACTAATTAGTGAGAACCCAATCCTGGCAACAATTGTTCTGATTTTTGCCATGTGTGTGGTTCACGATGTTCTGGTAAGCTACTTTGACAACAAAGGAGGTAAGAAATGAAAGACGTTATTCAAATGGTATTCCGTGTAACACTAGATGGTATACACGTTGTTAAAGGCACACAGAACTACACAGAAGCGAAAGAACACTTCTTAGAGTGGATTGATACATTGAAGACACAAGATGTGTCCTACAGCCGTGTTACGCTTACTGGCGACCATACCCCAATCATGGAGTACGTAAAGAAATGAGCAACTATCCAATTACAGGCGTAACCTATTCTTGTGTAGCAAAAGGTGGTTTATATACAGTAGTGGAATTTCCAAAACCTGCCGGAATATCTAAAGTGTTTGATCCTGTGGTTATCTATGAAGATCTTAGAACAGGTCAACGTTACTGGAGATTTGTGAATGACTTTTTAGATCGTATGGAGGTAGTAAGTGGCGAAAACACCGAAGAAGTTATCAAAGCCAAAGAACGTTACTAAGAAACCGAAAAACGAGGTTCTCAAAGTAGCCAAATCAGTTCCTAAGAAAGATAAATTTGATACGGAGGCATTCGTCTTTGACACACCAATCGAGAAGATTGAAGAAGCGTTGCAACGTCTTGAGGAGCAGGAGGCAGATCCAATGGCTGAACCACTCACGGCAGACCAAATTTATTGGTGGGGAATATGGACTTTGCAACTACCAGAAGCAAAAAGAAGAGGGATGACTTCAGTTCCTACTTGTGCAAAAGAAGCGGCTGTGTTAGGTTTGTATGAGAAATCTAAAAAGAGGAGCAAAAAGAAATGATCAAGACTTTCCTGAAGTGTGTAAAAGCAACAGATAATGAGTGGTACTCTGGATTATTCACTGCTGGCAAGAAATACGAGATCCTCAACGGGACAGGCAAGAAGTTTTCTCTCGTTGTAAACGATGAAGGCACGAAGCAAATGGTATTTGCTGAAAGTTCTGTTTATGGTATCTTTGAAGTAGTGCAAGAAGGCTCTCCAATGATTCTGGAGTATCATGGCACTAATAAACCATATACTGCTATGGATGTTATCAACAACAAGAGGAATGCAAAATGATTTTACTCTATTCCGGTAAGGCAAAATACATGCAAGGTGTTAAACGTGTAGAGGTTACTAAGACAGTAACAATCGGGAAATCTTTTATCGTTTATTATTTCCTTGTTAATGGGAAGGAGTATGCTGTAGCAAAGACCTTGGTTGATAAGGGTAAAACGTGGAAAGTGGAGGCACTATGATCCCTGTAGCTGGGTGGGTGGTATTGGCAACACTTAATGGGAATGTTACTGTGGAGACTAAAACCATCTTCAAAGCACCAGAAGATTGCTATAACTCCTTGGTAACTTGGCCTCGTGATGAGGATGATAAGGCAGAGTATCAGTGTTTTTACATTGAGGGTAAGCCTGTAGAATTTGAGGTTAAAGTGAAGGAGGAAAAATGAGAATTAAAGTAAATAAAGCTTACGATGATAACCCGAAGTTTATCTCTTTGAATAAGAGTTATGGTGTCGAAAACGGCGATGAGTTCGAGGTTATCGATCTTTTTGAGGATCACGGGTATATTGTCAAAGCCCCAATCACAGAGCAGCCTCTTATCATCTTACGCACAGAGGCTGTTGAGGTAGGTTCTGATGAGCCTCAATATGACAGCCCATACATGACAGAGTGGATTGTGGCTGTAGATGTTGGAGGCAGGGTTTCTGTATTGAAAGCTCCTAATCTCCATCCTAGTTTTACAGAGAACGGTTTGACAGCTTTGGATTACGGGTTGCCAGAAGATGTTGAGAATACACCGCCAGGTATGTACCGTTGGATTTGCTCTTTCCATGAAGAGAAGGATTGGGAATCAGGTCTTGTGGAGGATTGGCATTTTGAAGTGGAGAGTTCTTTTTTAATCATGCCAGCTTAGAGGAGGTTATATGAAAGTTTGGATAGATGATATGCGTAACCCAGCCGACTATGGACAGGAAGATGCAATTTGGTTTAAAACGTCACAAGAAGCTATGGCTTTTCTCAATGATCCTGCTAAACTGTATCGAAGAGTAACCGAGTGGTCTTTTGACAATGATTTAGGTATGGAGTCAGACCAAGATGGGTATGATGTTTTCCTGTACCTGGAAGAACTTCTGGCGTTTGGTAAACCTTGCTTTGGTTCACCTACCATTTTCGTGCATACTTCTAATCCCGCCGCTGGGGATAAATTCATGCTTGCAAAAGAATCCATGCTGCGTTATGGTATTAAAATGATTCGTGTGCACTATTAAGGAGAGAACATGCATCATTCGGTTTGGTCGGAACAAGAAGAGGACGAAGGTTACTTTATCTACCGAGAAGAAGAGGATTGGCCCGACACAAGTAATGACCTTTTACTTCCAGATACTAGTTTTTTCGAGGATAACTTAAGAGAGGAGGGTTAGGAAACAATGAGTGGTATTGAAAACAATATTTGTTACCAACCTCTTACCTGGATTGGTGAGGGTCATTATGCGCAACGTGTTATCGTCTGTGCTGCAAATAAGTATATTTTGAATAATGGTGAAGAGTTAATTATTCCTTGTGTTCGACATGCAAATCCTGTACTATATGCACAGTTAAACGTGTTGAAAGAAGCAGGTGTAATCAACAAAACTTTGTGCACACCAGATAATCAAGGCTTTATCGATCAGTATTACAATTGGTGGAGTCGTGCGGATGCTTATATCATCGCGGAAAATGCTGACCAGATCGACCATGAGCGTAATGGTCACGACCATGAACTATTTAGCGAGGGATTATACTAATGTTTATTACAAGTGATTTGCATTTTATGCACAAACGTATACGAGAGTTTGCTCCTGAATATCGACCGTGGGAAGATATGGACCACATGACAGAAGCACTGATCGAAGCATGGAATAAATGCGCTACGAGTCTAGGTGTCAAGATGTGGCATTTGGGTGACTTCTGTTTCGGGACTGAAGAAGATACCCGTAAGATTGCTTCCCGCCTCCAAGGGGATATCACTTATTGTGTTGGGAACCATGATTACAGCAAACACCGAGAAGTGCTTGCAGAGTATGGAGAAGTGGTGTATTATGACGAAGTGAAATATCAGAAGCTGTTCTTCGTCTTAAGCCATTACCCTATGGCCTCCTGGAATAAGCAAGGTCGTGGATCAATCATGCTACACGGGCATTCCCACGGATCTTTCCCTGATGAAGCTTATGGTAAAATGTTAGATGTGGGTTGGGATGCACACGGAAAAATCTTACATTTTGATGAGATAATTTCTATGATGAGTAAACGAGATATCGTAACTGTAGACCATCACAAAATAATCAAAGGAGAGTAATGTGGCTAAATTTAATTGCGACGATTTAGTTGAAAAAGGTTTAGTTCATAAGAAAACATATAAAGAAGGAGAGTATTCTGGTCTATCTGTTCTTAAGTATAAGAACAAAGTTTTCTGGGATAACCTATGGAACATTGATTCTCGTCTTCTAGAATGTCGCGGAATCGTTGTTGACGCTGATGACAATGTTGTTATTTGGCCTTTCACTAAGATTTTTAATCGTTTTGAGAATGGCACAGATCTACCAGCGGATGAATTTGTAGATGTTGTTCGTAAAGTAAATGGTTTTATGGCCTCTGTAGGTGTATATAAAGGTCAACTTATCGTATCGACAACAGGAAGCCTTGAATCAGATTTTGCAAGTATTGCAAAGAATCATATTGTTTCAGAGTGTGATGACATAGAACACTTCATCAAATGGACAGAAAGTGCAAAAGCAACTTTCCTTTTTGAAATCTGTGATCCTTCTGATCCGCATATTGTCGAAGAAGAACCAGGTGCATACTTAATTGGTGCCAGAATTCAAAACCCTGATGGGACAAGTTTTATGTTACCTGAAGGTGCTCTTGATGGAATTGCTTCTGTCACCAAATTTAAGCGTCCTGAAGTTCATCCGATGGTTAAGTTTTCAGATGTTGTTGAAATGTCTAAAGATTGTAAACACGAAGGGTTTGTAGTTCGTGAAACAAACTATCCGTTTAACTTACTCTTAAAGATTAAGTCACCATACTATCTTACTAAGAAGTTTCTTATGCGCGGTGGAGATAAAAAGTGGGATCTGATTTGGGATAATCCAAAAAATGCCAAACAAATTGTTGACGAAGAATATTACGCTTTGTTAGAATGGATTCGAAATAATTTTACGAAGACTCAATGGGCTGCTTTAAATCAGCAAGAGCGACGTGAAAAAATCGAAAACTTCTTTGGAGGATAAATGAAACAACTTATCATTTTACGTGGCGTTTCAGGTGCTGGTAAATCTACAGTAGCAGAAATTATTTCTGAAGGTTATTGGCCTATCTGTGAGGCAGATCAATATCATTACACAGAAAGTGGTGTTTACGATTGGAAGCCAGAAAATGTAGGTAAAGCACACGCATGGTGTCAGAGTATTGTTCGTGATGCTATGGCATCTAATCTTAACAAGATTATTGTTTCTAACACTTCAACCACAGAGAAAGAACTTAAACCTTATCTAGCTCTTGCTGAAGAGTTTGGTTATCAAGTTATCTCTTTAGTTGTTGAAAATAGGCACGGTAATGATTCAATTCACGAGGTTCCACAATATATTCGTGATCAGCAAGAGAAGCGTCTTCGTGGTTCACTTAAACTTCAATAAGGAGAAATAATGCAGATTTATACAGATGATCGTAAATATGAGACAATTTTAGATGAAGATACTGGACGAATTACCGTTCTCCGCCACGGTGAAGAGTGGCGTGATGAAACGGGAGATAATTACATCTTGTCTCTGATTCATCTTATTGAACAAATGCGCGATGATTACGCTGAACTCCATTATGAAAATGAGGCGAATAAAGTAAAATTTGAAAATGAGTTAGGAGAGAAAGAATCTGAAATGGTATATCTAAAAGAAGAGATCTCCCGTTTGGAGGAAGAGATCGATTCTCTTCAAGAAGAGATTTACGAACTCAACAACGAACTGAATGCTTAAGGAGGGATTATGAAAAAAGATATCGTTGTTGTTGGTTGGCTGACTTGCCCTTGTGGTAGTAATGACATAACTGTAAACACAGAGGGTGATAAAAATTATTTATTCTACGGGGATAAAATCACTTGCAATACCTGTGGACGTGTCGGTATTATAGAAACCGATGATTGTTGTGCTTTTGAATCTTGGGATGAAGATGAATGAGTACTGCATTTTATGTTCGTAGCGGGGACGAGGATTTTCTAGCTACTTTTGATGACGGTGATCTTGAAGATATGTATGAAGATATGCTTGACTATGCCAAAGGGCAAGGTTTCACAAGCATTGATTATATGTTGGCAACATCTACAACGTTACTCGACGCAGATTTGGATGAAGTGTGTAACAGATTGAAAATTTCAGTTTTTAAATGGGAGGACTAATGCAACAAACAAATCAAACGCTGTATGGTAAAGATTCAAAAGGAAAACTTAAACAGTGGACAGTGTATACAGATGGTGCAGTTGTTACTGTAGCTCATGGAAGGGTAGGTGGAAAAATCACAGAAAAATCTTATACAGCAGAAGCGAAAAACATTGGTCGTTCCAATGAAACAACACCGGAAGAACAAGCTGAACTTGAAGCTTTTGCCAAATGGACAAAACAGTTAAAGAATGGCTATTATAAAACAAAAGAAGAAGCTGAAAACCATGTTCCTTCTACACCAATGAAATGCCAGGATTATAAAGATTATCCTGAAAGGGTTGTGTTCCCTGGTTATGCACAATACAAACTGAACGGGTTACGTTCTATGATTAACATGAAAGGGGAGTGTTTATCAAAAGCTGGGGAAGTGTATAACCTGCCACCTCATTGGAAAGGTATTCCAAACTTTATTAGTGAAGTTGTTGGTCATCCTCTTGATGGTGAAGTGTTTGCTGGGTTAGGTGTTCTTAGTCTGCAACAAATTAACAGTGCCTGGAAGAAGCATAATGCAAATACACCTTTGCTGAATTATTACGTATACGATATTCCAGTTCCAGATCTACCGTTTGAAAAACGTGTTGATGTTCTTACTGCTCTTAAGGCAGTAGTGGAGGATTATGGTCTTGATGAGCTTATTTGTGTAGTTCATACAGAGTATATTGAAAACCAAGAACAGTTTGATGCTTTCTATGAAAAAGCTTTACTTGAGAAAGCTGAAGGTGTAGTATATCGTAATGCTCACGGAGTTTACGAATTTGATAAACGTTCTTATGACGTTATTAAACGTAAGCCTCGCCACACCCTTGAAGTTAAAGTAACAAATTCAAAAAGTGATAAAAATGGCGATGGAGTGTTGACAGGTGAGATGGAAAATGGTAAAGTAGTCGAATTCTTAATGCGTAAAGATGCTCATGAGACTATCAATTATCGTAAAGCAGAGAATGCTTCTACCTTGATTAATCAGTTCGTTGAAATAGAGTATGAAGAATTTTCAGATGAAGGTATTCCAACAAAACCTGTTGGTGTTCGTATTCGAGAAATGATCCCAGGCACTTGGGAACCAGCAGAATAAGGAGGGAAAATGTTCTTAGCCATTTTAATCGTTTTCAGTGTGCTTTCTTTTTATTGTATGAATGCTTCTGAAAACTTTCCTAAGAATTCAAAGAAAAGAACCATATGTGTTGCGATTGATTCATGTATGTCTGGAGTTGGGTATGCGGTAGTTTCTTGTTTCTTAGCTTATCATTGTGCAAAATACCTGGAGGCATTTTTATGATAATTTTAGCAACAATTCTTATGATGTTGATAGCAATTGCTATTGTAATTCTGGCATCTTTTCCGGCGGATAAATGGTATTTCAATATTCCACGTATGCTTGTTTTCGGTTTCGCAGGAATTTACATGGGTGAGACTGTAGTAAATATTAGCAACTTTCTAGAAAGCTATTTTAAATAAGGAGTTATAATGATCGAGAATTTTTTTAAAGATATTAAATTCGATACTGAATTTTTCAAAAATGCAGCAAAGCACGTGATTGATTGGAATGCCAAAGCACGCGGTGGTGAACAACCTGAATTCACTCAAGAGTTATTTATGTCCCAAATCGGGTTCGTTCGTGAAGAGCTTAAAGAGTATGAAACAGCCGCGAAAGTAAACGATCATGTAGAACTCTTGGATGCAGCAGCGGATATTTTTGTAGTATCCAGTTATCTGACTTACATGTTCTTTGGTGAAGAACATACGATGAATTTCTTGGACTATGCTGTAGGCGATGTTTTTACTCCGACTGTGTATACTGATTTTGATGCTTTGGAACAAACATTTACAGAGCCAGTTCAAATGGCACTAATGGCTGCTGGTATTATGCGTATGTCTCGTGACACTCTAATCCGTTCAAAATATCCAGAAAAGAAAGTTATTAAAGAGGTATTGAAAAGTAATGATTCCAAGTATCCAACTAAACAACAGTTGCTGAAAACTTGGAAAACTTCGGATATCGATTCAGCCATTGCACAAGAATGCGCTGCAATTGAAGAACGAAATGCCAATCGTCCAGAAGGGGCATACACTGGTGTTCATGCTGTTTATAATGAAAAACAGAAAGTGTATGTGTTCTTTGATGATAAAGGTAAGATCATGAAGTGGTCAGGTTTCATTAAACCTAACATTGCAGCTATTATCAAAAAATGATAGGTTCAACAAAGGGAGATTTTAGAATCTCCCGTCTTTCTGAAACCAAGATTGACAATCAAACTACTTTTGTATGTTTATGCTTGGTATGCCAAAAAGAAAGTTTAAGAACGTTGTCTAGTCTGAAAAGATCAAAGAGTCCGAAATGCATGTATTGTAGTAAGGGCGATGGCATGTCTAATAAGGAACGATATACTTATGAAAGTTATCGTAATATGCTACAAAGGTGTTATAATGAAAATTGTGAGCACTATGATAGATATGGTGGAAGAGGAATTACTGTTTGTGATGATTGGAAGAAATCATTTAACACTTTCTTGAAAGACATGGGTAAGCGACCTAAAAACCATAGTTTAGATCGTGTAAATGTTGATCTTGGTTACAGTAAAGAGAATTGCAGATGGACAACACAAAGTGAACAGATTCGAAACAGAGGTAAAACAAAAAGCAAGTATTCAAATTTTAGGGGAGTCTCCTATGACAAAGCTAAAAATAAATGGCTGGCTTTTATTTGTTTCGATAAGAAAACAAAATATTTAGGAAGATATACTACAGAGTTGGAAGCGGCTGAAGCTTACAATCTCGAAGCATTAGAGTTAGGTATGTCTAACTATTTTTTAAATACCCGTTTTTAAATAGGAGGAAACATGTTTGTAAAATCTTTTAAATCCGCTCTGCCTATGGTTGTTGGTGACAATGCTTCTGTAGCATCCCTTAACAGCATTACAGATATTCCTCTGGAATTTGTAACAGCAGAAGGCTCCCAGTCACACACTATTGGTCTTGTTCGTTTCGAAGATGACTCTAAATTTGTAAAAGAGTTCTCAGATCTTGAACTGCTTAATGTAGGTCAATCTGTGAAGAAGGTAGATAAAAAGAAAGTTAAACGTATTCTGAATGAACGTCTAGAAGAAATGCGTCAGGACATGGAGAGCGAAGGTAAAGAGTTTTATGTCGATAAAGAAGTAGTCAAAGCAATGAAGGAAGATATTGAATTTGCACTATTGCCTGAAACAGAACCTGAAGATTTCTTTAACTATGTTGTCTTGGATAAAACTACGAATCTTCTTTATGTTCTTAATGGAAGTAAAAAGGTTGCAGAAGAGATTACTTCTTTCCTCCGTTCAGTTCTGGGGACTTTCCCTTCGGTAGGTTTTAGTGTGCATGAAGAAGCTATTGTAAAAGGTTTTGGTGAATTGCTGGAGAATCACGAAGCAGATCGTATTACTCTCGGAAATTATATCAAAATGGAGGATAGCGAGGGCGTTGTTGTTTGGAGTAAAGAATCCCTATACGAGTCTAAAGCTGTCGAACTAAAAGAAGATGGTAAAGATGTTGTTGCAATCGGTCTTGAATATGACGGTGTTGTAGATTTTGTAGTGGATAAAGAGTTTAAACTTTCTAAACTACGTTTTCCGAAATATTTTGCAGACGAAGAAGGTAGTATTGAAGCTTCAGTCCTTCTGTGCTTCAATGAGATTCGAGGTCTGATGGAAGATTTAACCAAAGCAACAATCCTTAAATAAGTTCTTGACTTGCGGGATTAGTTATGATATCATGCCTACCTACTTAATGAGGTAGGCTTTTTAGGAGGCGTTATGAAAAAGATTCTGACAGTCGTTCTTTTAGCTTTTAGTTTCACAGTAGCAGCAGGTCAAATTACTTTAATCTTGTCTGATTCTGAAGTTAATGGCAACACAAAATATTGCTACTATTCTAACGCTAACCAAGATGAAGTTATAGCAATCCCGAAAAGTCGTCAATGTCCGTATACTAAAACATTCTCAACAGAGGATGACGATGAATAATTAGGGGGAAATATTAGCGGTTATATTTTAATTAAACCTGAAGATCTTCATTTATATGTCAACGAAGAAACAATAGCTGCAATTGATTATGATCAGATCGCTTTCCAAGCAGCGTCTGCATTAGAGAAAAGAACAATCATTGCGAAGCACATACCTTCAGGTGCTCAAAAGGAATTTAAAAATAAGACAGAGTTTTGGGGTAAAAGCAAGACTAAAATTGGAGGTTGGCTAGGAGATACAAATGCAGAAAGAGCCTCCAAAAACAAACGTCCCTTCACAAAGGAAGAGTTCGAAATCATTGATAAGCAATACCCGCCAGAAGATATCGGACACACCTTCCAAGCAGCTAAAACAAAAGTCTTAGGTATTCTAAAACATCTACGTTTAGAAAAATATTGCGGAGTTATTGGCGTAGGAAAAACTTTCAGACACGCCTTCAAAATGCCTGTAGAATATAAATCTGAACGATTAGATATCAAACCACTTCAGCTTTCAGAAACCAAAGATTATCTTGTGGAGTTCCACAATGGTGATGTTGTTACTGTAATAGAGGCTGATGATGAGTTAGAGAAGTATGGTTTCCAAGGTTATAAAGATTATAAAAGGACGGGTAAATTTTCTTATATCGTAGTGTCTATAGATAAAGATAGTTTACATACTCCTAGTATCCTTTTTAATTTCTACAAAGAGGATGGAGTATTTAAAAATCCAGATATAATTCTTATTGACGAGTCTATTGGCGACATATGGATCGTAGATAAAGGTAAAAAGAAAGAAGTTAAAGGTTGGGGAAGTTATTGGTTAGCCTATCAGATGCTAATGGGAGATAAAACAGATAGTATCCGACCTTATCAAGATTTTGATATTAAGTTTGGAGATATTACTTGTTTTAATCTTCTTTCAGCTTGTAAAACTCAAGCAGAGCTTTTCCAAACAGTTAAAGATACTTACTACTCGTGGTTCCCAGATGGTGTTAATTTTACTTCTTGGGATGGAGAAGAAGTCCATATGACAACAGATGAATGGATAGAAACAATTTTCCAGTTGGTATACATGAAACGCTGGGATAACGACGATACAACATTTGAGAGTATGCTTCAGTCATACATCTCACAACAGGAGGCAGAGTGAGCAGATTAACAGAAGAGCAGAAAGCAGATATCCTTAGTATGAGTGCAGAGGGTATGTCTTCTCGCAATATTGCAGCAATTGTTTTAGGTAGTCCAACAAGAAAAAGCACAGTAAATGATTTTCTTGCACGTTTCGGTGCAAGTAAACAAGAGCCAGTTAAAAAGAAACAACCAGTTATTAAAATTATTGATGTTGAAACTGCACCAGAGATTGCATATACTTTCCGTCGATTCAAAGCCTTCATTTCTCCAGACCAGGTAATTCGTAGGGGTTATTTGTTATCTTACTCTTCTGCTGATTTGTATACAGGTGAAGTAGAAGGTAAGAACTTATCTTCTTATCCTCTTTTCGATATCGATCATACAGATGATTGGGAACTTTGCCAAGATCTTTGGAATCTTCTGAATGAAGCTGATGTAGTTGTGGCACACAACGGATATAAGTTTGACCGTGCATACATTAACCAACGCTTCGCATATCATGATATGGCTCCACCTTCTAACTATGTAGTTGTTGATACCTTGAAGGCAGCTAAGAAACAGTTTGCACTTCCTTCCAACTCCCTTAAAGAAATGGGAGCATATTTCGAAACAGAAAGTGAAAAACTGGATAACGAGGGGTTCCCTTTATGGAAAGCATGTTGTGAAGGTGATCGCGATGCTTTTGAACGTATGCAGATTTACAATGATGGCGATGTTGTTTCACTCCGTGATTTGTATATGAAAATCCTTCCGTGGATTCCACAGCATCCTAACTTATCCGCTTATTACCCAGATGAGAAAGTCCGTTGTTCTCGTTGCGGCAGTGATCATGTTCACGTTGTTACTGGTAAGCAATACCACACTGCGGTAAGTTCTTTCGATATCATTCGTTGTGAATCTTGTGGAGGTTTGTCACGTAGTAGAGCAAACACCAGATCCAAAGATAAACGAGCAGCAACTATTATTGGAATCTAATAATCAGGGAGCTTATTGCTCCCTTTTTTATTGACAAAAATTTGATATTAGTGTATACTCTGCTAACCACAATAAAAGGAGGAAATATGAGCATTACATTAACAGGTAACGAAATTTTCGAACTGTTTGAAATGTTAGGTTTGAACTATACCATCGAGAAAGACCCAGATTTACTTGATGTTGAAATAACAATTCAAGAAGATACAGCAATCTACAATGATGATGGTGATGTTATCTATCAAGGTAGGGTAGCTTATTATACAGACTACCCAGAAGAAGGCGCAGTAGGAATTCAGGAGGAAAATTATGTCTAATGCTTTTGATAATCAGGTTGACGGTGATCACTACACAAAAATGGCAATGCAACCTATTGAACTAGCTTATTTGGTTGGTGGCACACCTTGTTTTTGCAAATTGGCAAAATACGCAACACGTATTAAAGGTGAACGTCAGATTAACCTAGATAAAGCTATTCATTGTATTGAACTAGAAAGAACCCTTATGCAAAATAGCACGTATATGGTTCGTGAAAATTATCCATCTATGACAAATGCAGCTAAACATGATCAAGCTATGCTTCTTATTGATTTCTTCACAAAAGATCCTTTAGTACGAGTAGCACTGAAACACATGTATAACTCTTCTTATGTAGATGCAATCGAAGCTATTAAACAACTTAAGGAACGTATTAGTGGCGAGCAATACTAAACAATATGGAGCAGGAGAAGTTTATAAAATATTCAACCGAAAAGGTGATAAACTTTTACTAACTTTGACTATTCCAGAAACAATGTGCAAGGCGGGGTTAGACCGCCTTTTGTTTTTTAAACACAATATCCCACCAGGGGAATATACAGCTAAAAAGGTGAGCAATATTGGCAGGTGAACCAAAAATAATGTGGGGTGAAGGAACACCCTGGAAAACACAAGCTGAATTTTATACTTATCTTAGAGGATGTTTTAGAAAAGCATGGATGAGACACCCTAATAAAATTAAGGTTATCAATGCAAGGCGTTTTAAAGTTGATCGTGTAGATAAAGACGGCAATGTGATGATAGACAAGAAAACTGGAAAACCAAAACAAGTTTGGAATTGTGAGTGCGAAATATGTGGACATAGAGGAGGAATGAAAGACTTCCAAGTGGATCATATTCACGCAGCAAAACAACTTCAATGTTTTGATGATATTCCTCTTTTTGTTTTCCGTTTAATCTATGTGAAAGAAGAAGATTTGCGAATGGTTTGTAAATTGTGCAACTCTATTCTTGCTTATGCAGACAAGCAAGGCATATCTTTTGAAGAAGCAAAAGCTGAAAAAGAAGCAATAGCTTTGTGTAGAGCTAAGAAGGATAAAGCTTGGTTGAAGAAGCGTAAAGTAGAACCTGAAAGCACAGTAGCAAAACGCCGTAAACAAATAGTCAAAATCCTATTGCAGGAAATTGAAAGTTAGTATAAGATAACTATACTAAAAGAGAGAGGAGGTTTTATGCAGATAGTATGTGATTGGGATTTAGTTGTGGCTCCATTAGATGTTGCTTGGTTAGAATGGTTGAATAAGATTAGTGGACTTGGTGTTAAGATAGACACATTCACAAAAAATGCAGACTATGATCTTACCAACTACTTTCCTGGTTTCAGGGAGGAGTTCAATATAGATCCTTACGGATTTCTGGATAATCCTCATCTCTATGATACAATGGGTTTTGTTCCAGGTATGCCAGATTTCTTAAAGTATGTTTCAAGGAAAGGTAGCAATCTTTTGATCGCAAGTGTGACAAAAGGTGGTCACTTAAGTTCTAAACATAAGCATGTTTTAAGAACGTTAGATACGATTGATTTTAGCAAAGGATCTGGTAACGGCTTTTTTGCTACGAAAGAAAAATACTTATTGCCTTGTGATATAGCAATAGATGACAGGGCTGATAACCTACTATATTTTCCAGATGAAGTGGTTAAAATATATTTTAATACGCCTTATAAAGATAACCATCTAGAAGAACTAAAGAAAAAACCAAATGTTGTGATCACAGGTTTAGAAGATCAGTGGCTAACATGTTTGGATGTTTTTAACACTTTGAACAATTTTAAAAACTAAGGAGAAAAAATGACAAAACAGATTTCGGCTAGTATTATTGCGCATTCCATCACTGAAGACGGAAAAGAGATTGTAACTTTTGAACTAGAATATCCACGTATTATTCATTCAGAATTGATGACTCACCGCCTGTTCAGTCGTAATGCTGCTTCTAGCCGTGCTATACCTGTTAAAACACTGATTGAAATGGTGCGAAATCAACCTGCTCGTCCTTATCGTTTTGGGGCTAACCAACCTGGTATGCAGGATAAAGGTGTTGATCATGATGCTCTTATTGATGCAGGTTATACTGCTCAAGAGTGGTGGGATCTTGCCGCGCTTAGTGCAGCACGTTTTGCAGAAGAATTCTCTTTGGCAGGGTACCACAAACAAGTTGCAAACCGTCTTCTGGAACCTTTCCAACGAATTAAAACAGTTCTGACAGCAACAGAATATGAAAATTTCTGGTGGCTACGTGATGACAAAGAAGCCGATCCTACTATCGAAGCTTTGGCTAAAGAGATGCACAAAGAGTATGAAGGATCTACACCAGAAGTGCTGAAACCAGGGCAATGGCACACACCTTATGTAGACCATTTCTATGATACTATTGGCACAGAAGGTGACGATCATTTTGTTTTTGGTGGATACTACGTTCAAGATGAATCTGGAGAAGTCGTTGTGCTTACTTTGGAAGAAGCCAAAGCTATTTCAGCTTCGTGTTGTGCACAGGTTAGCTATCGTCGTTTAAATGCAACTAAAGATAAAGCTTTAGATATCTATGGTCGCTTGCTGACTGGGCGCAAGGTTCATGCTTCTCCGTTTGAACATCAAGCCACTCCAATGCAAGAAACATGCGAACAATATGGAGAGAACTGTTTTGAAGATTTGTTTATCAATGCTCCTTGGGATTTTAACTCTTGGGAACCAGGTATTACCCATGTAGATCGTAATGGTAAGTTTTGGTCTGGCAATTTCAAAGGCTGGATTCAACATCGTCAACTTTTAACAAATCATACTAAATGGTGATCTGTTTAAATAGTTATTGACTTTAGTATTAGTTTTAGTATAATATAGCACAATACTGGGAGGAGGTGAGTCCTCCCATTCAAAATGAAGGAGAAAATATGTCATTAGTAAATACTACAACTTGGGCTACCGTAAGCATGTCTACTGTAATGTCTACCCCTATCTGGAAACTAGAATCAAATAAACACAATGGCAATATCCCACACGAGAAACAAAATGCTGTTATTAGAGCGTCGCTTGTAATGCTGGGTATGGCTGAAGATTCACACTATTCTGTTGAGCGTAATGTGAATATCAGAAGCAATAACGATAAGCGAGTAGTGTTTGCAAATACAACGCTTTTCACTTTCCCTGTTTCACCTAATTGTGGTTTTAAACGAATCTACCAAGAAAATGATATTTTTCATTTTGGTGATGAAGAATTTACAGGTTGGGGTGCGTCACATATTAAGATGGATGATTTCGGTAACTCTTATGATCCTGCGAAAGCAGATGATACTAATCAATGAGAGGGACAATGACTGATAATAAATATGAAGGCTGTGAAATCGAAGTCTATTTTGATGAAACTGTTGGTTGTAATGTAACTGTAATTCTAGACACTTCAAAACGTTTATCTCCTAAAAGACAAGAAGCAGACCGTCGAGCAAAAGCAAAAGGGTTTGATGACATAACTCATTTTGAAGGTTTTCTATATGCTAATGGACTTTTTAATGAAATGAAGTTCGGTTATGATGTAGATGTTTTGAATATGCATTAATAATAGGGAGGAGAAGTTGATTCGTTTTGTAACTAAATCTAACGGTAAGACAGAGGAGTTTAATCCAGAAAAACTTCGCAAGTGGTCTGAATTTGCAGCAGGTAAACTAAACTGGTCTGAAATTGAATTAGAAGCTGTGAAGCGGTGTTATGACGGTGTGTCTACACGTGATCTGCATAAAGCAATGATTGCAGCGTGTATTGACAAGAAAACACAAGCTTACAGTGATATGGCAGGAAGACTTCTTCTTGGTATGATTTACAAACAGGCTCATGGGGGATACCACAGTATCCCTTCACTGAATACCTTTTATCATGATATGGTAGAACGTGGACATTGGGCTAAAATGGATTATACTGATGAAGAGATCAAAGAAATCGGTAAGATTGTAAAGCATAATAAAAATCTAACTTATGGTTATTCTGTTTTACGTCAGATGGTAGATAAATATCTTATTCGAGATGCAGTAAACGATGTGGTGCATGAGTCTCCACAGTTTCTTTTCATTGGTATCGCAATGAAGGTTATGGAGATCCAACCAAAAGAACGCCGTATAGAAGATATTAAAAAACTTTATACTTATGTTAGCGATCTTAAGATTAATCTGCCATCGCCGTATCTGACAACTCTACGAACTCCAATCAAAGGAAGTGCGTCTTGTTGCTTATTCCGTGCAGACGATACGGCAGAGTCTTTAGCCATTGCTAATTACTTAGCTCATGAGTATACGTTGAATAACGCAGGTATTGGTGTTAATCTTCAAACTCGTGCCACAGGTCAAGGTGTTAAGAATAATCGTATTATTCATGGTGGTCTTCTTCCGTATCTGAAATGGATGGAAGATAGTGTTGGAGCTTCGAAGCAAGCAAGTCGTGGAGGTAGTGCTACAGTTACCTTTACCATACTTGAACCAGACTTCGACGATCTGATTCGACTGAAAAATCCAACAACACCTATAGATAAACGAGTAGACAAACTGGATTATTCTATTGTTGTTAACCGTTCGTTCTTGCGTCGAGCAGCAAAAAACGAAGATTGGATGTTAGTTAGTTGTGATGATGCTCCTGAACTTTATGAAGCTTTGTATAAAAGTGAAGAAGAGTTTGATGCAGTTTATGACAAAGTAAGCCGTCGTCGCATTAAGAAAAAATTTGTTAAGGCTCGTGATCTTCTGACAGAGATTATTGTTCAACGTGCAGAAACAGGACGTATTTACATGTTCTTTGCTGACAACGTTAACAACCATACACCTTTCCTGGATACGGTGTATCAATCAAACCTGTGTCAAGAGATCTTCTTACCAACTAAAGCTTTCCACAGTATGCCGGATCTCTTTACTGGTGAGAATACAGAAGATCAAGAATTGGCTTTATGCTTTTTATCTTCTATTGTTGCTGGTCGTGTCTTACCTGAAGAATATGAGGATGTTGCATACTACACTGTATTGACAATTGACAACGTTATTGAAACAATGGATTATCCATTTAAACATAACGAAATAACTGCTAAAGCACGTAGATCTATTGGTGTAGGCATTACAAACTTAGCGCATTACTTGGCAAGTAATTTTGTAAATTATTCAGATGCTTATGCTAAAAAATTAATGCATGAACTTGCAGAACGTCATTACTTCTGGTTGGCAAAAGCCTCTCTGCGTCTGGCTAAGGAAAAAGGTAATGCGGAATGGATCGATAAGACCAAATGGCCTCAAGGTTGGCTACCAATTGACACTTATGCTAAAACAGTAGATAGTATCGGTAATTTTGATCTTAAAATGGACTGGGAAGGCTTACGTGCTGAAATCATTGAACAAGGTGGTATCCGTAACAGTGTCTTGGCTGCTATTGCACCTAATGAGTCCAGCAGTTTGGTAAGCAATACTACTAACTCTCTGTACCCTGTTCGTGATACTATTATGTATAAACAAAGTCAGAAAGGTAGCGTATTATTTATTGTTCCAGACTACGAAAAACTGAAAATGTTCTACCAATCCGCCTGGGATACTCCGGCTAAAGACCTTGCAGAAATGTATGGTATCTTTACCAAGTTTACGGACCAAGGAATTTCTTGTGATTCTTGGTTAGATTATTCTAAATTGGTAGGGGGCCGTTTATCAGTTAAAGAAGAGATGAAATTTATTTTGAACTTTGCTAGACTGGGTGGTAAGTCATTGTATTACCTTAATAGTAGAACAAAATCAGCAGATTCTTTAGCACAAGAAGATTCTGATGGTGGTTGTGAAGCTTGCAAGATGTAATGAAACTAGGGGCTTCGGCCCCTTTTTATTGAGGAGAATTTTAAATGGCAGCAATTAATTTACACAATGAAGTTTACAAAACAGGAAAATATCCAGTATTTTTGGGGGAGCAATTAGGGATCTTTGATTCTGTTAACGTAACTTATCCAGAAATGCACAAACTCTACAAACTTCAAAAAGCACAAGATTGGGATGAAAACGAAGTTAATCTGGATCAGACACGTAAAGATTTCGTAGCTTGTTCTAAAAACAACTATGATGTTATGATTAAAAACTTATCGTTCCAATGGGAAAATGATTCTCTTGCAAAATCAATCATCACTTTGTTCTCTCCATTCTTGAGTAACAATGAAGCCTGTGCTATGATGATGAAGCAGAGTGAAATGGAAGTTCTCCATGCGTTAACGTATTCTGAAATAATCCGTCAATGTACTCCAGATCCAATTGAAGTCATCAATCAGATTATGATTAATGATAAAATTTTCAATCGTATGGGTATCATTGCTGATATCATGGGTCAGTTGGAAGAAGCTGGTCATAAGTATGCTCTAGGATTGATTGAAGCTAACGATGAACTTCGATTGCTGATTCTTAAAGGGATGGTAGCCCTGATTGGATTAGAAGGTATTCAGTTTATATCTTCCTTCTCTGCTACTTTTGCTATGGCAGAACAACAACTGTTTGTTGGGGCTTGTAAACTGATCCAGAAAATTATGCTAGATGAAATCTTGCATGTTAAGATGGATTATGCTGTAATTGATGCATTGATGCATGACCCAATTTGGCGTAAAATTTACGAAGACAATATTGAAGAGTTGACTTTGATCCTCGACACTGTTGTTGAACAAGAGGAACAGTGGTGTGACTACCTGTTTAGTGAAGGTCGTTTTATTGTAGGTCTTAACGCCGAATTGTCTAAACAGTGGGTTTATTTCAATGCTGCTCCTATTTATCGTCGATTGAAAATGAAAGCCAAGTTTAAAGCACCTAAACATAGTCCTTTAGCTTGGATGGAAAAATGGTTGAATCCTGATTTGATTCAGTCAGCAGCCCAAGAGATTCAGTTAACTAATTACAAATTGAATTCAGCTAACAAAGATCTCTCTGATGATGAGGAGCTTGACTTCTAATGATTTTGAGATGTGTTGGTATAATCGACACATTCAAAGACGTTTTTGACAAAGGGGCTTCTTATGAAGCCTCCGAAATGAAGAATGGTTTTTGTGATGTATTCGGTAAACGCCTGAAGAAAAACGGCGATCCTTGGCTAGGAGTTATGTCTTGTGGTCATATTATTGTAAATGGTGTTGCCAAGTTTGAAATAATTAAGGAGGAATAATGGCTGAAAAACTTATTTTTTGTCCTGTGTGCGGTGGGACTGGACAGATGGAAGTGGAAATTATGGTAACATTTCCTTGCCTGAATTGTCATGGTGAGGGACGAGTAGTAGTCTTTGAAAAAGAAGAGGTGGAAGATGGAGAATGAAAAAGAGTATGTCCGTATTCCACGAGAATTAACAGATCACATTGCAGAAGCAATAGCTTTCGAAGCTAGATGCTGTGGAGGCATTGCTTACGATATTTATGAAGCAATTATTAAAGCTGCTCAAGAAGAGGAGGAGATGAAAAATGGGTATTGATATCGAATGGCGTATGTTACAGGGTGCACCTTTTAATAAATGGGAAGAGGCTGTAGGAGAAGACCCTAGAATTGAAGAAGAATTTGACGGAGATTTTAACTGGTTCTTACAAGAAGGTCTTGACTTAAGTCGCATCTCTCCTTTCTACGATGCTGATGAGTCTTATTGCATATATGGTATTTATTTAGAAGGCGGAGAAGGAAGCGTAGCTGTAGATCTTGAGCAAGTAAATGAGAATGCAAAAGAAGCCTATGCAGAGCTACTTGAAAAATATAACATTAAAACGGAAACTATTATTTCTCAACATGTCTGGTAAGGAGAGAAAATGAAAGTAGAAAAAACAAAAATTGAAGGTGCGGTAATTATCAAACCAGACGTTTATAAAGATGATCGTGGTTTCTTTTTAGAAACATACAATGAACAAAAATACGAAGATATCATTGGTAAACAAACTTTCGTTCAAGATAATATGTCTAAATCAAACTTCGGTGTTTTGCGAGGAATGCACTTTCAAACAAATAATCCGCAAGGTAAGCTTGTTCGTTGTGTAAGTGGGGAAGTATTGGATTTCGCTGTAGATTTACGTAAAGATAGTCCAACTTACGGTGCTTGGGACGGTGTTGTTCTTCGTGCACGACACCATACGCAGTTTTGGCTTCCTCCTGGTTTGGCACATGGTTTTATAGTTTTGAGTATGGATGCGATCTTTGAATACAAATGCACAACTCCATACGACCCTTCTAGTGAACAAAGTTTACGTTGGGATGATCCTGACATAGGTATCGATTGGGGCTTCGATATAATTTTTGACGAAGGTTTTAAACCTATTTTATCAACAAAAGATGCAATGGCTAAATCTTTTCAACAGTTACGTAGCGAGGGTGTATGCTAACATATCTGGTATTGGGTGGTAATGGACAACTGGGACAAGCTTTACGTAAAGTGGTTCCTTCAAATGTATCTTTAATTTATCCTAAAGAACGTGTAGATATTACAAATTTTGAAGCTGTGCGAAACGCTATTGTTGAAGATTATGTAGATGGTGTTATTAATTGCGCCGCTTATACGGCTGTAGATAAAGCAGAACATGATTTTGCTACTGCTTTGGCTGTTAATGCATATGGACCTGCAAATATTGCGGCAGTGTGCAACAAACTTAAAATTGATTTTGTGCATATTTCTACAGACTATATTTTTAATTATTCTCATCCTATTTTTGAAGATACTGCACCTAACCCAATAAACAATTATGGGTATACGAAAGAACTTGGTGAAAAAATGGTGCGAGGAGTTAACCCAAATGCATATATTATTCGAACAGCCTCGGTATATAGCGAATTTGGAAATAACTTTCTAAAAACCATGTTGTCTCGCTATAATGATGGACAACGTGATTTTATTATTGTTGCTGATCAGTTCTCTTGTCCAACATATGCTCCAGATTTAGCAGAAGCTATTTTTGAAGTATTAAAAACAGGTTGGTCAAGGTCTGTTAAGACTTACCATTTTGCAGGAAGCCATCTTATTTCTTGGGCGGAGTTTGCGGAAAAGATCTTGACACAGATGCCAGAACCTGTTAAGATATCGGCGGTATCAGCTTCAACCTATAATGCTCCAGCAGCACGTCCGGTGAAGTCACAACTAGTAACCAGTCACTATCTTACAAAATCAGATTTAAATAAAGGTATTGAACAGTCTTTAGCAGTATTACTTAATAAGGAGAGGTAATGGAATTTGTAATTTTTGGTAAACCTAACTGTCAATTTTGCGAAATGTCAAAACAACTATTAACCATGCGCAATAAACAGTTTGAATATTTAAGTCTTGATCAAGACTATGATTTAGAATCAATGACTAAAACAGTTGTTGATCTTACCGGAGTTCCTCCACGCACATTTCCACAAATTCTGTCTGAAGTGAACGGGGAGGTAACATACGTAGGCGGTTTTACCGAACTGCGTGATCTCATGGCTCAAATTGCGGAGTAACAATTATGAAAAGTAAACAGAAACGTAAGATCTTTTCTCGTGCTTTGGCAAATGAGCTGAAGTCCAACATAAAGAAAACGAAACCAAAACGTGAAACTTCTCCAGAACATCTGTTGTTTAACGAGTTGGATCACGGAGTAGGAGACGACGAATAGGAAGTAAATGGCTAAAGTAGTAGATGAGTTTGATATGCTACGAGTCGATGAAGGACTGAAGCTTACTGTTTATCAAGACCATCTTGGTTATTGGACAGTCGGCATAGGACACCTTCTGACTAAAATAAAAGATAAAGCAAAGGCTATTCAAATCTTAGATAATCTTCTTGGTCGTAAGACTAATGGAGTTATCACAGAAAAAGAAGCCCGTCAAATCTTTGCTGACGATGTTGCAAAAGTGAAGAGAGACATAAAAAACAGTACTATCTTATCACCAATTTATGATAAGGTTAGTGATACTCGTAAATTGGGAATAATTAACATGGTTTTCCAGTTGGGGTTAAAAGGTGCTGAAGGGTTTCAAAATAGCTTGACTTTAATCAGCAATGCATATTATACTCAAGCAGGTAAAAACATGCGTAAAAGCCGATGGTATAGCCAGACGCCAAACCGTGCTGAACGAGTAATTAAAGTTCTGACTTCTGGAACTTTAGATGCTTACAACTAATAAAGGGGCTTCGGCCCCTTCTAAAAGGAGTGCTACTATGGGAAATAAAACCGCAGCTAAAACACAACGGCAGAAACTGGCTAATTCAGCAAAGATTGAAAGCCGTTATGCAGCAAAAGCGGTAGGTAATGACGATTACCGTTTAGATGAATTTATGCCTGAAGGGGACCAAAATAAGATTGTTCAAAGCATGATCTGGAATGATCTGACTGTTGTAAATGCTCCGGCAGGGACTGGTAAAACCTCTGTTGCTTTATGGAAAGCTTTGCAGATGCTTCGTTCAGGAGACTTCCGTAAACTACTTTTTATCAAGAACCCTACTGAAGTCGGAGATGACCAGATTGGTTTCTTGTCTGGGGATAAAACAGATAAACTAGCAGCACACTATGAATCTACAAAACGTATTTTCCAGCAATTCATGACAGCCAACAAATTGGAAAACGATATTGGATCAGGTAAGATCGAATTGAATATTCCTAACTATTTGTTGGGGGCTACCCTGGATAATACAATCGTCATTATTGACGAAGCACAACTTATGTCAACAGAAACACTTAAACTTCTTATTGAACGTGCAGGTATTAATACGCATGTTATTGTATTAGGCGATGTTCGCCAGACATATGCAATTAAAAAACGTAGCAATGGTCTGCATCAAATTCTGGAACTTTTATATCCAGAAAATGAAGAAGGTGTTCGTGAGCCAATTGTAGATTTTATTGGATATGTTGAACTGACAACGGACGATAATAAACGTGGACGTTTGTCTAAACTGATTACTGAAGTGTTTATTTAATAATGTGGCAGGGAAGCCATTTATAAGGAGGATTGATGGGTGTAGCAACAATAGCTATCGGAAGAAGCGGTATAGATGAGTGCTATCAAACGGGACTCGTAAAACCTAACGAATTTCGTCAAATTTGTGTAAACCATATTGAAAAAGAGATTGCTCTTACTTTAGAGAATATGACCCTCCGAGATAAACTGGAAATGTTTAAATGTTGGTGTCTAGGAGAAGATTGGCTTTTAAACCATTTTCAAGAACTTTCTGATAGTAAAGAAAGCTTGTTTGATTGTATAATAGGAATAGCTGGCTCCGATCCTAGCCTTCTGCACATAACAGAAGAAGAGGCGAAGTTACTGTTCTTAAGTAATTTGTTTAATAAGAAAGCACTGCTTGTTCGTGATTGCAGTGATCTTCTTAATAACCCGCTCGCAACGTCTGATCAAATTTTTGTTGACAAAGAGACACTACGTGCGATAGAATACATCTGCAAATATGTGAATGGCGGGAAAGCGGTTCTTAAAACATTAACAGAGGAGGAAGAATAGTGACGACAATTATTGCAACCAAAAATAAGATTTTGAGTGACGGTAAGGTAACTTTTGGTGGACGTGTAGATTCTATTAATTTCAAAAAGGTCCGAAAAATTGGAGATTACCTTGTAGGTGGTGCTGGTCGTCTGACCTCCGTGCTTTCTTTCTTTCAATGGTTTGAACAAAATCTACAGTGCGAAGCAGCACGTGATGCTGTCCCTGGTTTGATGATTCACTCTGATCCAGATAAAGAAGATGAAGAGTTTATTGCACTTGTTGTTCATCCAGACGGACGTATTTTCTTGCACGAAGGTAACAACCCAACACGTGCATATCCGATTGATGAAGAATATTATGCAGTAGGAAGTGGGTCAGACTTTGCTTTAGCTGCTCTTGACGCAGGGGCAACACCAGAACAAGCTATGGAAGTAGCTAAAAAGCGAGATGCTTTTTCTGGTGGTGAAACATTTATTGAAGAACAAGACGAGATTATTGAATTAACAGACGATGATTTAGAAAACTTCTCCAAAGAAGAATTGATCAATCTTTTGAAATTCGGTAATCCCTACGGTGAAGAAGAACCTCGTAACGTGGCAGGTAACGAGGCGGATACTGAAGAAAAATCTGTTGCAGAAAACAACTTGACTTCTAAATCTGAAAATATTAATCTCGTAAATGTGGCGGATTTCGAAGGAACCGCTATTTAACAAACTGCCCCTTCGGGGGCATTTCTTAAACCTAGGAGATTAATAATGTTACAAGTTCCTGCTAAGTTTGTTGAAGGCGCTATCCACTCTTACCGTCAAACATGTAAGAGGGCAAGAAACTGTTTAGATGGTCTGGTGGCAAAAACCTATACTGTTGAAAAGAAGAAACGTTGGTTTGGCAAAGATGTTTACGAAGTTAATATTTTTGGTGAACATAAACTAAACCATGATACTACTGAAAACATGTTAGAAATATTTCTAAGAGATGACAAAATATCTCCTATGGATTACCAACTTTTAAAATTTTATGATTCTTCTTTGGCTATTGATAAGTTTGTTGAAGATATTCTGTCTAGAAAAACAGATAAAAACACTTATCCTCTAGAAGCTGATCAAATAGGATTATTAAACAAGATTTCATCCTTTAAAGAGTTGGATAATATTACAAAAGAGGAGATTTTAGATGGCATTAGATTATGATCGCCCAACGAGCGATTATTATCCAACACCGCAAAAAGCAATCAATAGTTTGTTTAGTGTTATAGATTTCAAAAATCTAAAGGAAGAAGGTTGGGTTTTTGCAGAACCTTGCAGAGGTGAAGCTGAAGCGATTTATCGCCATTTTCCTGAAGGTTCAGAATATTGCGAACTTGAAGAAGGTAAAGATTATTTTAGTCATGAATGGGAAAATCGTCCCGACATTATAATCACAAATCCTCCATTTAAGTTAGCAATGGAGTTCTTGGAAAAGAGCTTAAAAGAGGCGGATGTTTGTATTTATCTTCTTCGGTTGGGCTTCTTGGAGTCAAAGAAACGACGAGAGTTCCATCAAAAGAATCCACTAACAAACCTTATAGTCCTTTCAGAACGGCCTTCGTTTGTTGCAGGTGGAACAGATAAGACAGCATACGCTTGGTATGTATACGACCCAAAGAATCGTTTGGGCCTCTCTCAACCATTTTATTTTGTTTAAGGAGTGTGAACTATGGGTAAACTAATTATGACAGTGGCTATTGATTTTGATGAAGTAGATGAAAGCCTCAACCTTTCACTTTCTACTGACGTAGATGGCGAAATGGATAATATTGAAGCAGCTACTGCTCTTTTCTTCAAAAAGGCCATTGAAGTTTATGCCGAACATGCTGCAAATCAGGCAGTAGATTACGGTGGTATCGTGCGAGCTTTAGTTCACTCTACCGAGGGCAATGACTGGGAAGATTAATGGCTTACAATTATTACTGCATTTATGCACATGAAAAGAAAAAAGGTGACACTGGGACTAACGTTTATGCGGAGTCCGAATCTCATGCAAAAGAGATTGGTGCTATCCTTTTATCACGCTGGACTGGAAATAATTACAGTGCAGAAGATATGTTTGCAGAAGTGGATTCTAGTATCCAAGAAGACAACATAACAACTACGTGATATACTTATACTCCCTTTTCGGAGGGAGTATTTTAAGGAGGGATTATGCAGAGCGGAGAAGAACTTTTAGAGAAACAATTCTCAACGCGTCAACAAGCTTTAAGTTATATGGTTTTTCTAAGCAATCTTGATGTGAATGAGATACTTTTACGGCGCGAAGGTAATTTCTGGAGCGTTAAATATCATGCAACAAGGTCTGTAATCTACCTGGAAGAGGCGGAATTCTCTTTGGTAGAATGATCCGAGGAGTAGTTATGCGTTCAACTTTCACTGGCAAAATAAATGCTGGTTTGATTTTTACAGCAGTAAGCATTCTTAGCAAAAAGTTTAAAGTTGTTAACTTACCTGTGTGTGTCGATTTCGATCATGTTTTTGATCCTTCGAACCCCACTCGTTGCATAGTAAGGAGTAATGTTGAAAACCCAACAGAAAATCTTTTTTATGTAACAAAACCATCTCAAAGCATACTTAACCAGGTTGAGGCGAAATTGATACCTAACGGTAAATATTACTCCTTTTTACCTTGTAAGTCGGTTGAAGTAGAGAATAGCAATACTTTCGCTAATAACTTGTCTGTATTCGTTTTCTTTGTTTCACAGGAAGACGAAACAGATGAAATGGTAGCAACAGTGAGATCACTTTATGACTCTTTAGGGGTTGTTTATAGTCAACAAGTGTGCGAAAATAATAAAGCCTGTGTAGATTTCATTATCAACGGTATTTGTGTTTGTAGAGTAGAATCTTTTTGGCTGCACGATACATATGTGACTGTAGCAGAGGTTATATCTGAACCAAGATTTAGTCATGCGGTTTCGTTAATAATTTGAGGAGGAAGGAATGGAAATTACTACAGAACAAGCCCTTATCGACGAGGGTCGTAAAATCTTAGAAAAGTATTTAGGGGAGATTCATAAAACCCCTGGCTATTTGGGTTGGAGAATTGTTGAAGCTGTAGATTTCCTTCCTCGTAACAGTAAAAACGTCGAAATGCGATCTCTTTTCTTATTAGTAAAGGTGGATGGGGATACGCCTTTTAAAGATGCCGCAGAACATATTGAAAAAGTTGAAGAGAAAGCTTATGCAGAATTTGCCGATCTTGTTTTAGAACAAGAGATTGAAGGAAAGGTGAATATTTTTATTTTCTTAGATTTTGAGGAGGATAAGTGATCATACACAGAGAAATTACTGTTAAAAGCGATCAAGATCTTTTTATAATTGGAGATCTACACGGTTGTTATAATTTGTATGAAAAAGGAAAGGCAAAGTTAGGTATCCGAGATACAGATGTGGTTGTATCTCTAGGAGATCTTACTGACCGTGGAAAGCAAAACTTTCGTTGTGTTTTAGAATTTACTCGTAAACACAATCGCTACGCTATTCGTGGCAATCATGAAGACATGATGATTAAAGGTATGCTGGAAGGAGATCGTAGCTACTACGAGTGTTGGTATCAAAATGGAGGATATACGGTCTTTGAAGAATGTGGTGAAGAAGGAGCTACAGCCTTAGCAATGATGACAGAAGATTTACCTGTTGTTCTCATTGTTAACTACAGAGGCATGAAACTTGCGTTTATTCATGGTGGGTATCCATCTTCTTTGGAATATCTCCCTGTAACAGATATTCCAGAATACATTTCGAAGATGACAAAAACACAGGAAAACCGTTTTGCTGAAGCACTTATGTGGGACAGAGATATGGTAGACTGTGCTAAAGAGGGAATGAAACTTCCTGTTGTGATGGGTGTGGATTATGTGTTTCATGGACACTCTTATGTAAAAACACCTATTATCAATGCGAATCGTGTTTATATGGATACTGGATCTGTGTTCAATAATAACTTAACATTTGCTTATTTCGATATGGACGGTGGTCTTCAATTTTATTCAACTCTTGAGGAGGATTAATGTATAAGATTACAATTATTCAAAGTGTAGGTAATATCCGTAAAGAAGTTATCTTAGAAACAGAAGATGTTAATCTTGTTCGTGAGATTGTTCTTAAGGAAGATAACCTGCAAGCTGTAGAATCAGATGCACCGAATCTTATGGTGGATCAAGAATATTCTGAACTTCGTCGTATTTTTGAAGAGATTCAGAAGAAAGAAACACAACCGACCATAAAACCTTTTGGTCCTTATGATCCGAGCAATCCTAGCAGTCCTTGGATCATGAGAAATACGGAACCGTATACACCTTTTGAAATTACTTGTTGAGGTGATTATGGCAGAACTGTTCTATACGGGAGTTGGAAGTAGAGACATATCCGAAGAAGAGTGGGCTTTGATGGTAGGCATAGGGAAATGGCTTTCAAACCTTGGGTTTAAATTAAGGTCTGGGAAGGCAGAGGGTAGTGATTCTGCTTTTGAAACAGGTGTCCAAGAGTCTGAAAATCCTACTAACAAGGAGATTTATGTTCCTTGGGAAAATTTCAAAGGTAATCAGATTCCAGGGGATGTTATTGTTCTTGCAAAACCAGATACAATGAACTATGCTATCTCTGTGCAATGGATCAAAGATGTTCACCCAGCCTATGAAAAGCTTAAGCAGGGTGCTAGAAAATTGCACCAACGTAATGTGCATCAAGTGTTAGGTAGAGATTTGGAGAATCCTGCTCCATCATGTTTCTTGTTGGCTTGTGCTAATACTGATAAACATGGAGATGCAAAAGGTGGAACAGCTACGGCTTGGAAGATAGCTAAAGCCAATAATGTTCCTTGTTTAAACATTCGTGGGAAAACAAAACAAGAGATTTACGATTTTCTACGACCTTTGGTAATGAGGGCAATAACAAGTGATTCCTAAACGTAAACGTGGTGAACAAAGAACAAACTTGGCAGAAATCTTAGATTACAACATGGTTAATGATGTGACAAAAGAAATTCTGCCTGTTGTAGAAGATATTCTTCAAAGAGGGTTACGATTCTGCTCGGATCGGGTGCATTTCATGTGGACACATAAAAGTGACTCCGCTTTGAATTTCTATCCTTTGGATTATACTCTGAACAATACAGAGATGAAAGATATCAACAAATACTTAATGGGATATAAAGATATAACCGAAACCGTTCTTGGAGAATTGGCAGAAATCTTGGCTAACGATATCCTTAGAAATATTAATAAGGCTCTTGACAGAAGCCCAGCAGGAGTAGTAGTATCTTTTGCTGTGCCAGATATGGTTAAATATGAGTCTACAATACCTAATAAAGCTTATGCCTTTCTTCGGAGAGACGTTCGTGGAAATGTGTTGGAGATGGAGTCAAACTACAAGATTGAGGAGGTTTTATGGCAGAGTTCGGATCAGTAACAAGTTTTGAAAGTAACTTCGTTACCGCTTGGGAAGCTTGGGATGAAATGGGTGTTGGGGAACTTTATTTTTACAATGTAACACTACGTCCAGAGTATGCTTACCTGGTACCAGAAGGAACAGTTCAAATTGGCATGTATTTGTCTTCTCAAGACGGTGTTGTTCAATTTGAGTTTTATTCTAACACAACGGACAACGAATTTACATACCGCGCATTTCATGTCAACATGTCTTTAGGAGAGGAGAAATTTTATGACGACCAAGTTTAAAACAGTAGAAGAAGCCGTAAAAGCAGCTTATGAGGCTTTAGCGGAAGCAGAGCAGTTAGCAGATGAGACTGGTAAAGGTTTCCGTTTCTCCCCTGAATATGGGATGGGTGGTTATTATGATCCAGAAGACGAAAATGAGAACACTGGAACAAATTGGCATCCATCTTCTTTAAGTTGTTAATAGGAGGTAAAGTGGGAATCGAAGATATCAAAGGTTATAAACCGCATACCGATGACAAAATTGGTAAAGTGAATGCTATTAAAGATGCTGAAGTTCGATTAGGATTAATCTTTGATGCTCTAATGTCTGAATTGTGGGCTGAACTGGATGATTGTGAAGATTTGGAAGAGTCTACCAATATATCCACCCGCCTTGACCAAATTTCAATAGCAAAGACTAAGTTGAAAGAAGCTTCTATGTGGGCCTGTCGTTCCGTTTTCCAACCAGAGGAGAAATACTAATGAGTTATCGTAATGTTGAAGAATTAACTGAAAAAGCCCAAGCTATTATGGCTTTAGTGGACGAACTTACAAAAGAAGCTGAAGATGCTGGTTTTGGTCTTAGTTTAGAAGATGACGCAATCTGTTTTGAAGATTGGCAATCCTCTTCTTGTTATGGTGAAGGTGATGATGGTTTCGTCGTTAATTCTCAAGGCGTTTGGCACAGTAGTAGCTGTTAAGGAGAGATTGTGGAGTCTGAAGGCGAACTGCTGATAAAAAAGAAAGTTAAAGAGATGGAACAAGCACAAAGAAAGTTTCGTAAGGAAATTGAAGAACTTTGTGAACAGTTTCAGGAACAAGCTTGGATAGGTGACTACGGTAACGGAGAAACTTATTACCCTACAGGAACGCCAGCCGCAGATCACTATATTGATTTCATTTGTGAAGATTATGGTGTAGAGTTGGATGAAAATGGTTTAACCACAAGAGGTGTTTGGATCTCTTCTTCCTCAATGTGTTAGTAAATAATAACCCGCTTCGGCGGGTTTTTTATTGACAGGAATCTGGAAGCTTGATAAACTTAACCTATCAACCAATAGAGGAGAAATATTATGGTGTTAATTGGTAGCCGTGCATTGCAAATTCATACTATGGACATGGGAAAAGACTTGTATCGCCCTTGTGTAGATTTAGATTACCTGTGTACAGAACAAGAGTGGGAAGAATTATCAAAAATGTTCTCTCAAGAGGAGTTTGTTGAACTTGTAGAACGTAAAGGAAACAAAGGCCATGTCAAAATGATAGCTGGTGCACATTTGGAATACGATATTGCTTCTCAAGGAGATAGCACAGAAGCTTTGATTAGCTATTGTGAAGATTCTGATGATGTTCGTCGAACTTACGCTGGACATGTTGTTGCTCCTTTAGATGTGCTCTACCTTCTTAAAATGAGTCATCGTTTTAAAAAGGATAGTCCTCACTTCTTTAAAACTATGAAAGATATTCATTTCATGCGGTCACTGGGTGCAAAGATCCCAGAAAATCTTAAGAGTATTTATGAGTTGCGTGAGAAAGAAACATACACTTACTCTCATCCGAACTTAAACGTAAAAAGTAAAGACTTCTTTAAAGGTGATGAGGTTCCGTATGTTTATGATCATGATTCTATCCATGAAGCAATCGCGGTAATGGATGCTCCAGCATATAAATCTTATATGAAAGATGGAAGTGAAGTTATGACCAGCAAAGAAAAGTTTTTTGCTCAACCAAAACATGTGCGCCTGTTAGGTGTTTATGAAGAAGCGTGTGTTTTGGCTTTGGAACGTTCACAAATTCCTTTCGGTGAAGAGATCGGAGGTCCACCCCCTAAGCAAAGTTTTATAATGGCTTTATCTAAAGTCTGCACATCCATCACTAGTGGTTGGTTTAGGGAATATGCTTGGGAAAACTTTTATGTTGTTACTAAGCTATATGAAAACATGGGCGAAAACGACTATGTTGAACGTTTTAAAACTAATCAACATGTAGTTAAGCCTTTTGAAGGAGGTTATTAATATGTGTGGATATCTTTCAGAAAGTTATTTCAAAGTGACCCATGAGGATTTAGAAAAAGCACGATTGAAACTGACAGCTATTATTGAATACTCTAATACTGTTGATCACAGATTAAAGACTACTAAAGTATCTGTTCCTTGTTGGTTAGGTTTACGGCATAAAACAATGTCTCAGCATGACCATGTTGTTCGAGAGATGCATGGTTGGTGTTGGTTTCACGATGTGGCTCTGCATTTTGGTTATATTACAGAAGAAGAGCATAGATTCTGTGAACTAACATATCGTATTCCAACCCTTTACGATTTAGATTTGTGGAAGAAAGCAAACGAGATTTTTCTTACAGAAAGTGATTGGCGTAAAGTTATGGCTTGTCTTGAATGGAGGGGTAATGAGTAAAACAGTTTTGTCTATGTTTGACGGATCTGGGATCATGGTGTTACGTTATGCCGAAGCAGGTCACAAGTGTTTTTGTGTAAACGCTGATGAAGGGGATCACGGTAAATACGAGGTTAGGATGGAGCACCCAAACATAACCTATGTGAATGCCTGGATAGATTCTACATTTAACCCTGAAGATCATGGGATACCTAAACCCGATATTATTTTTGGATTTCCACCTTGCACTATGTTAGCAGGTAGTGGTAGCAAACACGAACGTAGCACAGAGGAATTAGATGAAGCTTTAGCTAATATTCGTGTAGTGGAAGCTTTGGGTAACAAATATAATGTTCCTTGGATGATTGAGAACCCAGTAGGTAAACTTTCAACCCTATGGCGTAAACCCGATTTTTACTTTGATCCTTATGAATATGGTGGGTATTTGTTTGAAGAGGAAGGAAGCTTTCATCCTAAAATGCCTACCCGTGATGGGTATACAAAGAAAACTTGTATTTGGCACGGCAATGGTTTTGTTCAACCAGTGAAGAAACCAGTAGATCATATAGGCTGCTTCTGGGGTTGGAAAAGCTTAGGTGGAGCTAGTGCAAAAACAAAACAACTTAGATCCCTAACCGCACGTGGTTTTGCTCGTGCCGTGTTTTTGTCTAACAATCTTCTAGATAAGGAGAAATAATGTCAAATTCAAAACCAGTAGTTGCTTATCAAGTAGATCGTAATGATGGTGAAGGAAGTGTTGTTATTTTCAGTACACACGGTCTTGAGGCTCGTCGAAAAGGTGCATATCGTTTAGAATGTGAGTTTGAAGACTGCACAAGCCACCGTGTCAAACAATTCGATCAATATGCTGATAAAGGCTTCGTCCCTATCAAAGCCTTACTGGAAGATGGTTGGTGGGTATATTCTGCTTTTGATTACTCAAAACTGGAGGAGTCAGCTTCGTGCGCCTCCGAGATCGAATATGATGATTACTATGACACTCTCTACCTTCCAGAATGGCTTGTCTTTTCTCCTGATGAAAAAAGTGTCTGGAAAACGTGGGAAGAAATGGAGAGACATGCGTATAGCATCAATGAAGCTTTAGATCGTAAAGCTTGGTTTATTGAGGCAGTAAAGGCGGCATACCCCCAATTCTCATTCTGTGATTTCACTGGTGGCCCAGGATACATTACACATACAGCCTCTTTTGAGTTTCCTGGTTCACGTTATAAGGGTAATGTTTATTGGGACTGGGATGAAAATAAACAACCTTCGGCTCAAGACTTCCGTTGCTATGTTTGTCAAGGTGATCAAGAAGCCCTTGACAAATACCTTCAAAGTCTGGTATAGTGCCGATATCTGAACAAAGCCTCCTGTTTCAGGGGGCTTTTCTTTTATAGGAGGGAATATGTTTCAAGTAAATGTCAATGTGCATAATAGTTACTCTGATTGTGAAACGTGTGGCTATAATTCATCTAATGTTGTTCGTATTAGTGGCGATTTAGGAGAAGCTTCTTTTGGAGAAGAAGCAAGTTGCTTTAGTGGTATGGATGCAGAATGGAATGATATTGCACATTGGTTGGTGAGCAAACTAAAAGAAAAAGAGAAACCATTTCCTACTCTGCTTGATCGTTCTCTTGTGGAAGACGCAGGTAAAGCATATGCAGACTATGCGTATGCAGACGGGAAATATTTGGAAGATGATAAGGCTAACCATTTGCTTTATGTTTACTATGAAGCTGAATCTGCCTACGATAATTATTACAGCATGTCTAACATCCTACGTCTGTTTGCAGAGTTTGATATTTATTTCGAAGTAGAATTTTCAGAAGATGATGTTTATGAATATGATTCTTATGATCCATTTGAGGAGGAAGAATGCCAAGACGAGTGATTTTTGTAAGTGGCGCAGGTTTAAGTGCAGATAGTGGGATTCGAACATTTAGAACAGACACAGATAGTGGTCGTGCTTTATGGGAAGAATATGATTTAGAAGAGGTCTGCGATATTGGAGCTTTCCAAGCAGGTTATCGTGTGAGAACATCTCCAGATATTCCTGTTGTTGGTGGTGTAGACGAAAACGGTATGGATTTGTATGCCAAAACACACGAATTTTATAACAAAAGACGTGTTGAGCTTAAAGATGTACAACCTAATGCTGCACATATTCAAATAGCAAAGTGGTTTAAGGAATATCCTAACCAAATAGTAAACTTGACAACAAACGTTGATGATCTACTAGAGCGAGCAGGTGTAGACAGAGATTCTGTTATTCACGTGCACGGATATCTCCCTGAAGTAGTTTACCGTATGCATCCTGGAGATTACAAAACACTGGTAGATATTGGTTACAATAGTATAAACATAGATGATTATAACTGGGTGAAGCCTAATGTTGTATTTTTTGGTGAGGCTGCACCTTTGTATGCAGATATGGCTCACTTGTTTGATACTTTGACCATGCAAGATTTGGTTGTTGTAGTGGGATGTTCAAACCAAGTTATCAATTTTAATTGGGAATTGTTCCCTGCACTTAGTATGGGTACAAAAATGATTGTTGTTAACCCAGGAATTAATTACGAAGAAACTCTTCTTTACGAAGATAGAGGGGTCTTTGTTTACCGAGAAAAAGCTGCAACAGCCTTCAGTAATGAAGGTTTCATTAAAATGGTCGAAGATCACTTAAACAAATAAACCACTCAAGGGGCTTCGGCCCCTTTCTTATTAGGAGAATAAAATGACTGAAGAAATCCGTGATTACTACCTTGCACATTACGTTTACTACTTTGCTAATGCTACACAAAAAGGGGAAGGTAATCTTTACTTGGCAACAGGACATGGAACAGGCGTTAGGAAATCAAATATTGATAATGCCTTGACTCAAGTGGCTGCGGGGCTAGAAGATAAACTTCAAATACCTGTAGTTGTAGTGATGCAAAATATAAGTTACCTAGCAAGTTGTACTGAAACCGAATTTAACGCGTCTGAGACGCAATCTAACGAAGAATAAAACAAAGGCACCCAAGTGGGTGCCTTTTCTATTTTAGAGCGTCTCTGTTCGATTTAGGTGGGTTCTGGCTTACTTGTGTAGTGCTCTCTCGTATAACTCAATGATCAATTCATCCTCTACTGTAATACGCGCCATTTGATCCGTCTTAAGTATTGTTGGTTGGTAGTGGTGCATTTCACTATTGATACTACAATCCCATTCGTCATAACCTAAATACTCTCCTACATGGACCTTAACCATAAAGGGAAAGGGGTTATCTACCAAAAATGCCATACAACCTTCTTCGATTTTATTTAACACACGACCTCCTATTGCTACAGATATGAAAAAACCCGCCGAAGCGGGTTCTATTGCTACGATAGGATCACTATCCTATAGTATTGTTTCTGTGTCAAGCCTTAGCGTAGAAAAACTTCTCATATTCAGATTTTGTTACGATTGTGGGGCAACCTTTTGTTCCATCCTCGATAACAGGGGCTTCTACCATTCTGGTGTTGAATAAGCAATAAGTTCCACGCATGTAAATACCCAGTTTTGTTTGTACGATGTGCTCTTTACTTACGCTTGAAAACTTAATCTCACCATCGGAGTCTCTTATAGCGATAAGCGCATGTTCGGGCCAATCTTTTCCTTTTGCTCCTAAAGCATTATACAATTCTTGAACGAGTTCCATATGACCTCCTTATTAAATAACAAATTTTTCTTCTTCTGGCTTATCGTAATCTGGAGAATAAACATGTGCGGGATTAAAACCTTTAAAATTTCCGCGACCTTTACGTGGACAGTTGAATGTGCGAGCTTGATGATCCCCAAAAGATTTCCCACAATGCATACATTTAAAATCAGTGCGTTTAGTCATGCCATATCTCCTTTTAAAAGGCTGCACCTATTGAAGATGCAGCTTTGATAGATTATTTAGATGAGTCTAAAATGTCTTTTACTTTTGCCGTGATAACGTCTTGATATTTGTTAATAAGATAGCCTACAACTACACCTACGATAAATGAAACCATTATTTCTCCTTATTTAAGTGGTGAGAGAACAATCTCTCGGTTTTTTAAGAACCAAAGCATGTCATCTTGATCATAGTCTGATCCCTCTGTAGTAGAATTTTTGATAGAATCAAAAAACCAACGAGGTATACCAAAACAACTTCCAGATGACTGTATGTCTTTCTGCGACATTTTAAATGTGATTGGAAAATCACAATTATCAATCTCTCGGATATCTGCTGAAGATAAGATTGTAACTTCAACCAGTTCGTCGTTAGATGTAGTATCGTTGTCTTCCTGAATAATGTCAAATGCTTTTTGCACATCTTTTGCATCTAATGTTAAACCTGTGGCTTTCTGAAAAGCCGAAACAAAAATTAGAGCTTCTTCAGAGCAAGGGGCTTCCAGCAAATGAGCCATAATAGGTGACAAGCAAATGTTAAGATCTTTGTCATACCAACGAACAATCCACACAGGCGTTGCTCCGTTTTGTTTGTCACGAGCCAAAATTGTAACGTGCTGACCTTCTTCTGGTATATGATACAAACCAGAAAAACCAGGACCTGTAGTAGATTTTTTGACACGCGCTACGTGTCCAACTTCTAAAGGATCTTTACCATCCCAAATCTTCTCTTCCATATAACCTCCTAAATAACATCTTTGAAATAGTGAATCACTTCAATATTATGGTACAAAGTGCTTCGCTCTTTTGTGTACTCTGTTTTAGTAACAAACACTTTTGCAATACCGTACTTATGCGCTGGTAGGTTTGGATTGGTTTGCATAATTTCTTTCACTACACTTATAGTTTCGTGCTCGGATTCCCAATAAGTGAAGTAACCCTCACTATCAACGATTAAAGACTCGTTTTCAAGATCTACAAAACAGAAAAATATTGACGGATGGCTCATTCTTTTTCTTCAACCTTCCTCAAAGCTTTTTGATCGAGTATGGCGTGTTGCAATTCCCCGTTTTCATCGAACCAAGTTACTTTACAAGATTCACCATAACTTTCTATTACTGTCATTTGTTTGTTTGCACCTTTAAGACAAACCACATCACCTACTTGCATCATGATTGAGTTCCTTTTTGTTTTTCAATAGCTGCACGAATTTCTGCTAAAGGTTCTGCTACCAGATCTTCAACTTCTTGGATTTGTTCATTCATTACGTCACGAACCATTTGAATCCGCTCTTCAAGGGAAACAGCAAGTTCATCTGCATAAGCCATATTAAGAACGTGGTAGAAATTTTCTTGTGCACTTAAAGCACCAGATAACAAATAATCCTGATCTTCCTCTGGTAAAAGCATGTGTTGCTCATATTCAGCAAAAGTGTTTTTGTTAATTTCAAGCAAAGCACCCATCATAACATCATACTGATAATCTTTATGACCAGGATTGTTTAAAATAACATCTTCAAAGATATTAAGAAGAATCTTAGTAACAAAAGCATTGTTTTCGGCACCTTCCATCTGACGGATTACCGTGATTACTTCTTTTTCTTTAGCGTTTTGGCTCATAGTGTTTCTCCTCTGATTCTATTTGGATATAACCTGTGGTTTTGCACGGGTTACACTCGTAAATTTGACCTACATCCGCCACAACATATCCTGCACCACCACAATAGGGACAAGGCATAGGAGGACAAGGTATGGACGTAGTGATTGTTACGACATTATCAATTTCCAACATTTTCGCCATTATTACCATTCCGCTATTAACGTCAAACCAAGTGCATCGTTAAAACGCTCAACATTTGAGTATAGGTATGGAGGGGTTATTTGCTCTAAAATTTGTGCTGCTTCCACTTGGTGTTCTATGTTTTGAGAAGTTCGGGCATAAACTAAGACACCCATTTTATTCAAAATAAAAACAGAATCAGACCCATCCAGCTTATCAACAGCTGCATACATTTTAGTCATATTTTCTCCTGGATTACCATTCAGCAACAAGACTAGGATTCATAGCAAAAGCTTTGAAAGTTGTTATGTCATGACTAACATTAAAACTAACACCTTTTACTTTCTCTAGTATTTGAACTTTCGTCTCTCCGTCCCACGGTAGGATGATAACACCATCTGCTGTGATCAACCACCAATGGTTCTCTCCATCTCGTGAATCTTTTGCTTTGTATAGAAAATTGGAACTCATTCTTCCTCCTGTTTGGTATTATTCACCTGTGAGACACAATGTAACACAAGCTTTGTGAGTTTGTCAAGGATCTAATTACATTCTACAGAAGAAGAGGGTTAATAACTATAGGAATAGTCTTACTATAGGTGCAATACTAGTTAAGAGTTAGATTGATAGGTAAGACTTATCTTAAACGGATAATTGATAGGTGAGTCAGCATTGACTTTTTCAAAAAAATATGGTACCCTAAACATATGTTTACGAGCGATAGCGAGTAGTAGATTTCTATATAATAATGTTTCATGTTACTCACGATAGTGAGGTATGAAACGTAAGTGAAGGTAGATAAACTATGATCATCTATCTACCATCTATTAATCAGTATAGATCCAATGTTAGACTAACAGTTATCCAACAAACAATAACAGTCCATATAACAAGTAATGATCTACAAACTACATCCCATTCAAATACATTGTATGTTAACCATTCTCCCATCACAACACAAGAACCTAACCAACATCCGACAATAACTATAATCCAATAAAAGAATCCTACAGTAGAGTATACAGCAAAAGCTTTTAACATCTTTCCTCCAGAAGTTGTTCAACAGTTTGACGAGTATGATTGTCCCAGTAAACCTTAGTGAAGTCAAGAGTTCCTTGTTCGTTTCTCTTAGTTTCGAAGAAGTATCCACCTTCTCTTTCTACTCTGTCTTTAATGTGCTCTATGAGGTGCTTTTTACAAGATGCTGATAAACAATAGTCATACTCCCCACGAAGCAATGCTATAGCTGCAAGTCTGTTATCACCAACTTGAGATATTGTCCAAGAAAGCATACTACCTTTTATACCTAAAGGTGTTTGTCGAATGGAATATCCCCCATGCCGACTGATAGAAATTATGGCAAGTGGTTCTCCTGTTAGAGATCTTCCTAATGCACCTTCTGTTGGACTTCCTTCAATAATACGTTTGAAAAAAGCTTTGATCTTACCTAACATAAGTCCCCCCTTAAAACTTATTTGTTTAAAGTATCTCTTACTTGTTCTGCTTGACGTTTAGTAATAAAAGTCCCAACCGAAACGTTAAACTCATTGACTACAGAGAACGATCCATCACGGTTCTCACGAATATTAAACAATTTCTTACTCATTTCTACCTCCTTCAATGCTTTTTGCCGTACCATCCCAAGCCATTAGAATGTTTTCCAATAGTTCACGAGGCTCTTTAAACCAAACTTCCATTTCATCAAGGATCTCGTCCGTGTCGTAAGTATAACCTGGAACACCAAGTTCACATTTCTTAAGATAGCTTTCTAACCAGCGGTGATAATTCTTAACCCCATTCATACTGTGCTACCTTTTCTTTTACCCAATCTACACGATCTTTATCATAATGTTGAGTGCCAAGGAAAAGACCATTGTGGAAACTTTCCTCACCGAAAGGATAAATTAGATCTAAACCATCTTCTTCAAATAACATTTTTAATCTGTTTGATGTAGATTTCTTAGTTTCTGAATTGTAGTTTGTGGTTATAAGCCAATCTTCCAAACAACGACACAAACCTTGACGAGAATCCCAAGGAAAAACACAATCTCCGACAGGAGCTTGTTCAGCCCATTTCAACCAGCCTTTAAAAAAGTTATACAGTATGTAGTCTTCAGTGTAATACATTATCTCCTCCTTTACCTATACAATAACACCCCGAAGAACGGGGTGCAACTGTTATTTAATCTGTTTGAAAATTTCGTTTGGAACGGTACCGTTTAAAATACCTTCTACGATCTCTTGTGCAGACGTGTAAGAGAGTCCAAAAGAAGCTACGCCTAAAATTGCCTCCTTCAAAGGATCTGGCAGGGGTTCAAAATTACCTGCAACAAAGCCACCTGCACAAGCAGCGCCTTCATCATCCCAGAAAACAACTGCTACATCGTTACCATGCGAAGTTGTGCGATGTGCAATAACTTCAACTTCGGTGCCTTCTTTAGGAACAGAATAAGAACTGTCCCAAGAATATCTTTCCAAATCAGGAACAAAGATAACCTTTTCACCTACTGGCGGCAGTTCACAACGATAATACCAAGAATTTTTTTCGTTCATTGTTTTATTTTCCTCCACGTCTTCAAAAGTAACGATCCAATCGTAGCCGTAAGAAAACGGATATTTTAGATCTAAAGAATAAGTTTGACCTAGATCGTCCTCAACAAGAACCATCCTATCAAAGTTTGCGATGTTAGGATTATGTTTAATGACAGGGTATGTTTCCCCTACAGTAAATTGTCCCAAATGGTAAAGTTCATCTCTCCAAGTAATTTGGATATGAGTGCATTGAATCATAAAATCACCCCCAAGAAATATTTATATATCTTACAATGTTTGCACTGTCTAAAGCCATGTTTGCACCACACCCACGCTCGCGCCAGTAACTAACAATACCTTCACAGATACTCTCTTGTATCTTCTTATCACTTGGCATTTCTAGTATAAGACTTGGGTTATGGATGTTTATGTTATAATATCCTTCCTCTGCGGCTTGAGCTACCAATTTACTTACTTTTTCAAAGTACGGGGAATTAGTGGCATCTGCCATTGTTTTTAAGGTTTGTCTATCCATTATTCTGCCTCATCATAGAAGAAATCCAACTCTTGTTCCAGTTGTTTAACTCGATCCTTAACCCACTGTACACGTTTTTCATTAAACATGCAACGTTTTTCCTTACACTCTTGCTCAAAAGATTTTGCTGTGTTAAATGGGAAAGTTGTATCTAAGCCAGCGTTTTCAAAACTGGCTAATTGCATACCATAAACAGAATATGCTAAAGAATGCTCGGCCCGAAATTCATCACTTATATACATACGTAGACCTCGGCATAAGCCAACATCAGCGTAACCACTTTCTCTTGGAAAGAGCCGGAGGTGTTCTAACCAATTATTATAGAAATCTAAAAGAATCCTCTTACACTTCAAATCGATTGTCATAAAAAGTTTCTCCTTCATCAAACAAGTTGGCAAGATTGTTCACGGCAATCTGGGTGGAAAGAAGACAACTGTTTGCAGACACATAAGCACGAGCTATTTTGTAAACATAGGCTTTCGTATTACAATTGTCTAGGATCGGAAGACTTTCGTCGATAGCATCTATAACACTAAACATCACATCTAAAACTTTAATGGTGAGTGTTGTATTTGTATCTTCGTAACCTTTTTCAATCCGACCTGAATAGAAAGCATAGTCCTCAACAGTTCGTCGTTTAAACTGGCGCATAAAATCGGAACCATCTTTAGAAGAATTGAACAAATTTTCAAAAAATACGTCCCATCCGGCAAAAAGGGCTGACAGCATGATTAAGTGATCTACAGATTCATTTTCTTGTTTCATATCCTCTCCTATTTAATGTTCAGTCTGGCACACAAACGAGAAACAGTTTTAGCATCCCATTTACCACCACGTGCTGTTGCTATTTTCTTACTATTGAATTTTTCAGCAATAGTTTTGTAAGGTGTATTTAAATCTCTAAGGATCTCCAAGCGTTCACGGAATGTCTCTGCAAAAGCGTCTGCTTTAACAGAGTTGTATTCCATTTTCCCTTTTCTACGTGCAGCGGCAGTTTTAGGATTAGCACTGCCTAATAAAACACCTTTGCTTTTTGCTACAGCAAGACCCTTTTTAATACGATCAGCAATACCTCTAACTTCTTGTTCAGCCAGAACAGACAGAAGCTGTATAACCATTTTATCTGCGTCTGGCATGATGGCTATCTTAACATCGATCATCTCTAGAAGAGTTGCTACAGAGGCGTTGTTACGACCCAAGCGGTCAACTTTAGCTACCAATAAAGTTGCTCCGGTAGCTTTACACATTTCAACCGCTTTAACCAGTTCCTTACGTTGCTTCCAATCGCCCTTACCCGAATAGTATTCAGAAAATTGACCAATAACTTCCGCATCAGGCACAGAGTCTAAGAAGTAACGGATATCATTCTCTTGGCTCTCCATACCATATTGTGCCTCACCTTTTTTCTGTTTAGAAAGACGACTGTAAACAACAAACTTTTTCATAACCACTCCTAAACCATTGCTGTATTCTCACTTTACAAAACGAATAAACACTTGTCAAGGTATTTATTATTTACAGCCATTCTACTCTTAAGCAGTATTCCTCGACATGTTGTTTACGCTTGTTTTTGTCTATGTAAGTGTATTCAACAAATGTACCAAGATAGTCCTTGTCTACATTGTGTGGGCTATTGATTGGACATTTAGTACGACAAACCCGTTGCCACTGACGAAGAATTACGGCTTTGTTTTTAGGATCAAAGGGATGAGGGTAATGTACCTTCATTCACACCTCCTGTTTTAGTCGAAAAATATTTTGAATAACTAGAGATGTATAGTTATCACTTAGTCCCATAAGTTCTACTTCCAAGTTTCGAATATCTTCCACCGTAGGAGGATATGTTGGTAAAAATGCTTGAGCATTGCCAGATCCAACTTCATTGCTGTAAGCAGTTGTAAAATTGTAAGATACAAAACATGAAACACCTTTTTGTCGGTACCCGATTAATCGACGAATACACCAGATAAGAGCCAAACCTATGAGAACACCTCCTAAACCAGCTAACAAGAAGGATAAGTTCATAATAGCTTCGTTAACAACTGCTTGCATTCTTTTCTCCTTAGTTATGTAAACCCAAATGTGCTACAACTTCTCTACGATAAGATAACTGCATAGCGATTTTATAGCCAGGATGAAAACCATTTACATCAATGTCATCAAACCAAATCTCAAATGAACCGTGCTTAAGGGTCATTAAGTTGATATACCATTCGATAGTATAATGATCGTCAGCAATACCTTCGATGTAAAATTCTCGGCAACAGTGAGATAGGTCTTCACTCGTTTCACGTTTCCAGTCTTTGATAGCACCCTTCTCTTTGGCTCTATTCAGAATCTGGATCAGGTCTTCAACTTGCATTTTCTCTCCTTTTGTGGTTAATCTTTATATTTTAAATATTGTACCGTTTTCTGTCAAATAGCCTCTTTCTCTAAAACAACTCTTTGGATCACAACATCTTCAATGTTTGCCAAACAATGACCCAAAGTCAATCCCGCCTTGAAAGGTGCTTGTAGCTTGGATTCGGCTTCTACGCGAACAGAATGTTCCGCTCCGCACATGGTGTAATCTACACGGTAAACGTTTAAACCTAAGAACATAGATTCTTCTTCCTCACAACAAGGATTGAGTTCAGCCCAGTCCCAAGCATCTCCTTCTAAAGCAAATGGAGTGTTGTAATTGAAGAAAGTGCAGCGCGGATATTACCCGTTGAAAGAATCTTTCAGCAGAATATATTTCTTACCGTTTGCATGGAAGAGTTCTCCTTTGATAACTTTACCTACAAGGATATCACTGTTAGTGGAACGGGTGCAAATAAACTTTTTCATGATTTTCTCCTCTCTGTTTCGATGAGATGATTATGACAAAGACAGATCCTTCTGTCAACCAATTATTTCTTCTGCTACACGTTCTTTTACCCAGTTCACACGATCCACATTCAAATGACAACGGCTTTTTTCCGCTTCTAAGGTGTACTTTCCAAAATTACTGTTGAAAGGCAACACCATAACCAAACCTTTGAGGTAGAACTGCTCATGCATTTCATCCAGTACAGGTTCGTATCGTTCACTTTCTCCTATGTCGTAAAAATCATAGAGGTTCGTGCACAAACCTGTGCAACGGGTGAACGGTTCACCTTCAGGAGCACCAGCTTCCAACCATGCCAAATACGTGCGGTAAAATGTTAATAGCTCTTCGCTCATTTCCACTCTCCTTCGTGATAGTAAACCTCAAAAGAATAGTAAGTGAACATGCTCATTGTAACACCTGCCATTTCTGGATCAAAGGGGGTGTTGTTATACATGTCAACTACTGCCTGACCCGCTGCTTTGGCATGTGCTGCTGAATCACAGGCACAAACATCTTTCTCCCACGGAAACTTGCCATCATACTTAAGACGGACAATCCACATGCTTATTCCTCCATCTCAAACCATTCAGGGAACACTTTATGGAAGACACGGGTTGTTTCCAAAAGGAATTCCAATTCTTTTTCCAGATCTGCGTTCCAATCGTGCACTTTAACATTGATTGCCAATGCACTTGCACGGCGACTCAATTCTTGACAGATTGGATCACGCAGAACTATTGAGTCATAAAACTGACAAACAGCCTCAAGTTCATACCAGTTATAATCCGACATTATTCATCCTCCTCTGCAATACGATCTCTTACCCAATTAATCCTGTCCACGTTCAGGTGACATACCTCTGCATCTGATTCTAAGACATATGCATCGTAGTTCTCATTGAAAGGGAGTTCTTGACTCAACCCTTTGTGGTAAAACTGTGAGTGCATTTCATCTGACAAGGTGGTTATAAGAGGATTGTAGCCATCCGCGTGCACATAGTCGAATAAGTTGGCACACAAACCGCAATCCCGCCGAAAAGGTTTACCATCAGGAGCACCAACATCAATCCACGCTAGATAAATTTTATAAAACTCCATCAACCTTGCACTTGTTTTCATTTAGCCACCTCGTTAGTTTTTCTTGCTCTTTGTTTGCGCGTTCTAAGCTTCTGAACTTTAAACAGAGGGAACGAGAATCCCTACCCATGCACAAGCTTTCATCTAAGCTGTGCTCCCCAACCAACCAAAGAGAGTATGTTTGAACATCTAACCCATAGTTTCTGTCTTTCCATAATCTCACCCCAAGAACATCAAAAGGCGCTTCCGCGACTAAAGAAAGAAACCGATCTTTATTCATATTACACCACCTTGCTCACGTTGATAATGTATGTATACCATACATAAAATAAATGTCAAGGCTTATCGACACAGACAGTTGTAACGATCTGCTTTATCCTCTGCTTCAGCAAAGTCAGCAATCAAGGAAGTTTTGAGTTCTTCCAACTCTTTCACCCAAGAGTCGTAATCGTTCTGTGTTTCTCCAATAGTTTGGAGAAAACAATCGTCGTAGCCAATAGACATGGCTAACTCGATAATACGTTCCAGTTTTTCTTCCATCATTTCTCTCCTTCTACAGGCTTCTGTTTAACATAAAAGTAAGCACCACGAGCAAGATACAAATCATGTTCAATATCGCTCACAGGAAAACCATCTGGATTTTTAAAACCATCTTCTACAGCCAAAATGAGAGATCGTAAACTGATAGCTAACAACTCCATTTGATCTTGTAGTTTTCTATTTTCTGCGTAAAGGTTTTTGCATTTTTGTTCTGCATTTTTCCATTGTTCTAATGCATGATCATAGCGGTGCATAAGAATAGCTTTTTCTTGTTCACGCTTAAAAGTTTCTTCACAAATGAAACCCGTGCCTAAACCAGTTTCTTCATCTTTGACAAATACTTCAACAAAATCTTTAGACATATTATCTCCTATTTGCTTTTGGATACTCCCAACCCTCTGGTAGATCTTCTTTACACATCCACTCAAAAGGCCAGCGACAATAACTGTGCCACTTTCCATCGAGATACAAGCAATCTTCATCTACTGGTCCACAAGGGTTGATAACTACAACACACCCTTTCGCTCGCCAATATTGAACTATTTCAGGGTAAAAACAAGAAACGTCGGTCCACTCCCAAATACGTTCATCATTCAGACGGTAGGCTGCTGGTAATGTTTCTTTCATAGTATTAAACCTGAGCCAAGGAGTCACGCCAATTACGGCTATCTCCTTCTCCTAAATACCAGTAATCCGCAGCATTAAAAACTTGATAAGGAATACGCCACGCATAAGCGAAATCTGGAATCTCCGGTTTATGACTGTAACCATAACGCTCGCCATTCGAATCTGTTGCAATATAATTAACAAATTCAGGAACCTCTAAAGTTTCACCTTGATACTCTACACGCTTGAAGCCATCTTCCACTTGTTCCTCCCCTTCTACCAGAAGGGCAAGAAGTTTGATGTGAGGGCAAGTGAAATCTTGTCCTGGATAACGTGAACGGATATCAGTTAACAATGCGATCACAGCATCCGATAACTCTTTATAATCCTCATATCTTACAAATGTGCCTTCTGTCGGATCATCAGGACACAAACGCCAAGCATCGTTGCAGTTTACAGCGTAATGTCTCATTTTAGTCATAAATCCCCCCTTATCGTTGCGTACAATCAGCTTCTAGAGTAAGAACATTCGTTATTGTTTTATCATTTTTTAGAAATGCAAACCAAGCCAAAGTGTCTCGATACTCTGTGCGCATCATCACAACTTCAGTAGTGCCAATAAATTGTTGTGAACCATACATAGCACTACCATCTTTACTTTTTTCTCCTGTGTATTGCAGAATGCCACTCATCAAAGCACCACCTGAATTTTTAAGGATGAAGGAGTTATCTTTATTAATGACAACAGAAGCCATTTTCTTAGGACCAGAAATCACTTCACCTTTCAGATTTTTAACAACCACATCTGACACACACTCATAAACTTGAGACGCATTTGCTGTTCCAAGTGATGCAATGAGTAACAATAAACCTACGATGATCTTTTTCATATAAACTCTCCTCTTTATTTACCCGACGCGCCCCTGTTGGGCGGAAAGGGTTGTACGCAAAATTTTTAGCTCCAATCGTCGGGTGTCCCGACTCCTTACGCTTTTAATGTTTTAACAGAATGACAAGCTTTGCAAACCATAACCGGAACAAGTTCGTCTCCACTATCCGCATAAATCACTGTTTTCTTCATTCTGCCACCACATGAACAATACTCTGTATGATCCACTGGAATATTAAATATTCCGTAATCACTTTCATATTGTTTCTTACATATGGACACTGCTTTTGTAAAACAAGACATACCTACTCCGAAAGAACATTCACTTCATCAGAGAAAAATACGTAATCACAACCTTCCCAAACATCTTCTTCAAACCACTCCCATCCCTCAACTTTGGACATTTCTTCTATCGTAACAAAGAATGTTGTCATATCATCGCTAACAAGATGTGCTTCAACAACAAAAGGAATCTGAACATTCTCAAAACCAACATAACCCAATACATCACAAACTCTAATTTTCATATTATGCTCCTTTGTAGATTATGTTGGTGCGTTCACACTCTGCCACCAGCAAGCGATTAGCAATGTTGTCCATAGGAACATTAATCTCTACACTCCAGGCATTGATACACACTTCTTCAATCTTTGCTCCAAGCATTTGTGCGATCAGAGCAACAGCCCCAGCATATTCAAGTTTAATCTCAATTACCATTTTGCACCTCAAGGTTATTTATCTTGCTTGTATCTTACAAGGCGATCACACTCTAGGTCAAGAAATTTCTCCGCATTTCGTTCATGTTTGAGCACAATACATTGTTCTTTCCAGTCTGTAGCTCTTTGCTGCGCTGCTCCTGGGTCAAAATCCCAAAGCCATGCCGCGAAAAGAACAACCATAACAATTACTAAGAAACTAAACACTATTGGCATTGCACATCCTCCTGTGTAGCATGGTCTTTTACCCATTTTATACGGGCAGCATTCAAATGCAATAGCCCGTTTCTTTGTGCAAAATCATATTTAAACCAGTCTCCGTCATCAAACGGATATTCTTCAGACAATCCTGCCTCACGGAATTGCATTTGCATTTCATAATTTAGATCATCATAACCTCCAGTCCAAAGGTAGAGGCAACTACATAATCCTTTATCATGCCAGAAAGGATTATTATCTGGAGCACCAGCTAACAGCCAGTTATGATATGCCTGATAAAATTCTTTAAGTTCTTCTGACATTTAACCTCCTGTATACAGTGTTGAAAGATACACAGCAAAAGCATTCTCGGCTGTTTTTACCTCCTCTTCAAGATCTTCACGCTCTGTTGGCGTTAATGCATTCCGCACAGCAGCGTCTGCTTCTCGGATTTTTCTTACTAAACGTGAAACATCTTTCAATTGTTGAAAAGTAGCCATAATCTTTCTCCTGTTATAGTGAGTATCACGCCATTCGGCAATCTCTTCGGCTAAACGATCACAAGAATCGAAAGCCACCTTACCTTCACCAGGGTAGTTCCAGAACACACCCCGTGAATCTGTAATGTTTATATGATACTTGTCCCACATCTCTTTTGCAAGTGGTCGATCAACATATCCTTCAAAATAAACTTCAGTGTTAGGAGAATATGGGGTGTAAGAATCTGAACTAAAGGCATCTTTGAAGATCACCATGCATCGTGGGTAAGGAGCAACAGGCATCAGTTCGTGAAACTTCAGGATTTCGCCGTTAATGCGAACCACATCTCCTTCAAACAAAGAGATATCTTTTACTTTACGAAATTCTCCGCTCACTCTTCCACTCCTTTTAGTCAAACCAGTTGTATTCAGAAGGGTAACGAGCGTAGTTTGGCTTGTACCCCAACCTTTTCATCTTAACAGACATACGAGTGAAGCCAAAAGTTGTTTTGCCCTTAGACATAAACTTCTTCCCGCTCTTCATTGGCTTCTTAGGGTTTTTGATCGTCTGGTGTAACGCTCGCGCAAGCCACAAAGTGTATGCGCTCGGCACTTGATTAACTTTCATCTTGTTACCTTTCATCGAAACCTCCTCAGTGAACTTCGTGCCAAGTGCCAAACTCTTCTGCTGATACTTTAGGAACGGCATGAGTTTCTCGGTATTTGTTTAAAGCTTTCTCAACGGCTGTAGCAAAAACATCTTGAGATTTGTGAGGCATGTAATAAGCGCGTCCCATATATGCCAGTGCATCACGTAATTCTTCTGCTTGCTCTTGTGTAACTGTCAACGTGATAGTAACCATTATTCAATTGCCTCCAATATAAAGTAAGTAATAAGAACCACAACCCAAGAACACGCTAAAGTTAAAAACATATTGATCCAATGTCTTTGCCTTTCTTTTGCTGTGCGTCTTCGGTAGCCTACAAGTCTATCGTATACATAAGGTCCATCTTCCAAAGAGAAAATCAAAACAATAACGGGAGTAACGAAAAAGACTGCTATAAACAAAACAATCTCTGCAAGCATTATTTCACCTCGGACCAATCAATAGTGATCCACTCGTATGCCCCGTTCAGATCCATTTCTTTATAAACAACAAGCCCACGCTCACGAAGAATTGCTACTGCTTCATCCATCCATTTCACCTGATTGTAGATTTCCCCTGGGTGAGTAGGAGAATTATCCAAACCAAAATCAGATGGCGTGAAATTTCTTGAAGAGTTCCCCGCTCGTGCTTCAGCAAAACATGTTTCGATCACTTCTTCAACAGGGAAGTTGAAGGAAGCTTCTTTTGCAATACGGCGTAACTGTTCAGTCAGATTCATCTTATTCTCCTTTCGTTGTGTGAAACATCATAACAGATCTAATGCTTTCAACTCTTCTTTCAATGATTCAGGCAGGTCACATTCAATGTCAATCAGAGATAACAAGTGACCAACAATGCCTTCCAGATGTTGATACTCACTATAACTTATAAATTCAGAATTGTAAACAGAAACATCCTTAGTTTCTTTCACAACTTCCCCCGCAGACACGCACATAAAAAAGTTACGCTCTCCGCGAGCTAACAATATCCCCCAACTTCTGAACGGATACTGTCCAGCTTCAATAATATCCCCGCTGTCCAATAAAGTCAATGAGCAAACAGAGCCTGATTCACTAACATCTTCGACGCGGAAACAAGATCCTTCAATCAAAGCTGCCATTTTGAAATTTTCATCAGAGATCATAGAGAAAGCTTCACGGGCAGCTTTAGTTTTGAAACAGTAAACAGCATTAACTTTAAACATAACATTCCCCTTTTAAACAAAAGATACGCCGATGGTAGCAACAACCAAACGTTTATAAACTTCAACCTCTTCTGTAGGATTAGCCATTTTATGCTCTGCTGCTTCTTTCAAAGCTTCTTCATAACTTTCAAATCCAGAAATACAGGTGTCATCAGTCATTACAACATACCACTCTTCTTTTGTTTTATCAATAGGTTCTTCTTGTGGTTTTCCACGACCACCACGAACACCGCCGTCAACAAAATAATCTATATGAGCAGAATTGATTATGTAACGATCCCCATCACTAGCAGTGATAATACCATCTCTCATACCTATCACAACCATTGACAAGATATTACCATTTGTATCAGTGCTCAACACCTCGAAAAAATTCTCTCCAATGATAGCAGCAATACTGTTATCAAAAGTAGAATATAGTCGCATATAATCTTCATCCTGGAAACGGTAGACATGACCTTCTTTGAACATTGGCTTTACTCCTTATCAATAGTGATTGTGGCGTTTGCTACTGCAACACGAGCGTAAATCTCAACCGTCTTCGACGGATAATCCTTCTTAGCTTTTGTAGCGACTTCAGAAGCTTTTTCAAAACTAGAACAAACATCTACACACTCTGATCCTACGATCACAACATGCCATTGTGGTTCTGCTTTACCCATTGTTTCCTCCTTTACTTCTTCAAAATATTTAAATTCTTCGTTATCAATCAAATAAGTATACGAATTAAACCCTGGGGTAACACCTGCTGTATAGAGGGTACCATTGATATAAAACTCAAGAACATGACCATACTTATCATCTGTATTCATAACTTTGAAAACTTCGTTTCCAATCGCTTGGCAAACAGCAATATTTGCTTTGTCATGTGTTGCCATATCTCCTTGGTCAGCAACGCTTTTGAATTTATAAGTAAACCCTACTTTAAACATGATGTGCTCCTTCTTGTTCAAGAGTAAAAGGAATGATCTCACCATAGCTGTATTGCATGGCATCCACTTCTGCTTCTGCACGTTGTGCTAGTTCTAATGTTGCACAGATTTTGTAAGGGACAGTGCTGCATTGGCTCCAGCCTGGGGTATTCTTTGTTACTAAATATACAGTAGTTCCTTTATTCATAACTTTCTCCTCCTAACCCATCATACCATTTCAAAGCGTCTTTTGGAAGCATACCAAAATCTTCTTTCAGTTCTTTTTCAATCTCTTCTTTCAGTTCATTCAACACTTGCAGTTGGCGTATTTTCTTCCGTAACAAAGCTTCCTGTTCACTGTTGCTCGGTGTTACTTCGTTTGCTGTTACCATTACATATCCTGTCGGAGAGCAAGGAAGATAATCATCAATATTTTCTAAAGCATAACGATAATTGGAGTCCAGGAAGTTTACATGCACTCGATCACATCCAAACAACGTGGCACGAAATACTTCATAACGAGTTTCAGATAAGATATGTTGCACACAGACAATACCTACATCATTTTGCACTGCACAGGTTACATTCAACAAACTTGAGTGTTCTTTGACATAATCTACAACACATTGCACATGCGCTTCCAGTATAGATGGTTGTCTCATTTTCTACCTCCCCATAATGCTAACATTTTATTGAAAATGGAAACGCGTCGTGCGCGAGATGCCATATCATAATTCATTCTTTCCGTCTCTGCAAGAAATTGATCTACTGTAATCAACGCTTTTGTCTTCTCTTTCAGAGTTTGCATATTCATCCATTCACATTCAGAGTACCAATTATCGAAATACAAACTATCAAGAAGATCCATTGCTGCTTCATTCTGTTGTGGTGTGATCATTGCACACAACCTTTAATAGACAATGTTATATTCGTGAGGAAAGAAAACATAATCTTCTCCTTCTCGTGCATCTATCTCGTCCCAAAACCATTCCTGCACTTCCATCATCTTCGAGAATCGCACATGAGCAAGCCCACTGTATTCCACCGTAGCTTCCAACACAAGTGGAAATTTTGCATGTGCCAATCCTTTATAACCACCATCATTCTCAATACGAATTTTCATGCGTTTCATGTTATGCATCCTTCAGACCCTTAATGAAGTAACGGCTAACCGGATTCCCTCGGAAGTATTCGTTAATGAAATCGATAACACACGTTTCACTGCCTGTCACAACGGACGGCTTACAGTTTTGGAATTCTACAGCTACACGGCTGGCTTTAGCCAGTGCTTGCACACGTGTAGGATCAGTCAAGAACATTGTGACAGTTTTCAAATTCTTCATTTCATCTCCTCATTGGCTATCTGTTATGTCATCCATTATACAAACATCTTTATTCAATGCAAGCATTATTTGCATCTTCAATGCGATCTTTCACCCATTGAAGACGTAACGTGTTGGTATGACACGCCAAGTTTATACACTCTGAAAGGTAATCCATGCAATCTGCATTGAACGGAAGATTGTAGTCCAGCCCTGCACATGTAAATTGTTTCCTCATTTCATATTTCAAACGGTCCAACAAACTATCCCGCCATCTTCTATCTTCTTCTCTAGTTGTCTCACCAACAAAATCATCTACATAATCTACCAGACAACCACATAAGCCACTCGTTGTGCGATTCATTGCAGGATAGTTGGCAATCCATGCCTTATAGAAGCGAAGCAATGTTGCACTGCTCAACGGAATACTATTTGTCATTTTTCTCTCCTTCGTAATCTTGAATTCTATCTAGCACCCATTGTATACGATGTTTATTTTTATGGCAAATATGTTTTTTATGTTCGAAGGTGTATTCCTCATAACCACCTTCATTAAACGGGAAATTGTAATCCAATCCTGCACCAATAAATTGTGATTTCATCTCCTGTTGTAGACGAGGTAATAGTTCATCAGGATATGTTCCCTCTACATACTTAATCAAACATATGCACAAACCACTCGTTGTGTGACCTTCTACCTCACCAGCAAGCCAAGCTTTGTAAAACTTCATTAGACGTAAACTACTCAACGGAACATTTTTACTCTCTTGCATGATAATCTCCTCTCATCGTTAGCCATCTTTCATGGCAATCATCAATCACCAACATCATACAATCAATCTCAGGGAATTACAATCGAATTATCATAGGGGATTCCTATCAATTATCCCATATATACCGATTATTTTTGACACCCCACTCTTGTATAAAAAGTAACCCAAAATATCTACGGGGAGAGATTATTTCGACACACCCTGTTTCATGGCAATCGTGGCAAGAATATCTAATAGAATCAATATCATATGGCAAAAATCATGGCGCATACGTAAGAAGTGCTTAACGCGAATTTTCGGGCCGTCAGGTCCACGCAGCGACAATTCCCAAATATCATGCGAATGAGAATAATTATCATTCGTATTCAATGACTTATGCAAGGCTCATGCCAACGTAGCGACAAGGTGGCCCACTTGATTATAAATCACACAAACACTTATTTATCAATAGGTTGGCAACTTCATCATATGACGGAACATTGTCAACTGATCCCGCTCATGACAAGCAGACTATTATTTATATGAGAATGATTATTATTTAAACGTTTATTAACATAAAAACTAAAATAAATCAAGAATTTTCTGATTTTATTTACGTTTAAGAGAAGATGCTCAACATATCGCTACGCGATAGTATTCGCCCCCAAAAGATTAGCCTTTATTTTCCTGTATGTTTATACACTACGTGTACATCTATGTGCACACTATGCAACCTGTCGCTATTCGCTCATGTTGCTACGTGCAATTATTCATCTTGCTAATGATCTTTGAGCGATAGCGATTATTTCATCTTGTAATTACCACAATGATTATTGTTATTGCGCTAATGTTATGATCTTGGTAATTACATATAATGCTAATAATAAGCCAGCGCAATAAGTGTAAGCGTATTACGCTTGCAATTATTGCAAGCTACGCAGTAACAAGAAATAACCATCACCGATGGTTATGATTGTTGGGGTGTAGTTGGCTTATTATTAGCTCGCTATGTGTCCGGCATAGCGTGCTAATGATGATCCTGTGAATGATTCGTTTTGTAATGATTTCATTCAGGCACTATTTTGCTAATAGTTGTTATTTTAATGGTTTCGTTTGTTATTGTTCGTTAGTTGGTTGTTTTGTCGTGTTATCGTTATCTTGCTTAGTATTCATCATGGTTTGATTGTTTGTCGTTATCAATCATCTTGCTATTATTCCTTTGATTATGATTAGTTTGCTTATTGTTTTAGGTTGTTGGTTAGTTAGTTGTTGCGAACTATTATCAACATTATAGTTATGCACTTATATTGCATAGATAAACATGGATAGATGATAATGGTTATCATTGCACTAGAAAGGAGGTAAAAGGGTGTTTTTGATGGTTTGTTGTTGGTTGTTGATCGATTTTAACCGCTCTAAATGGCTCTCTAACAGCCTGTTACCCTGGGAGGTATGGTTATTCGTTTAATGGTTGATTAGCTCGATACCGCGATCTATTCAGTTTTGTTCTGTGTCTGTTTTCCATAGGCGGAATCTATCAACATTATTCAGGCAAAAAGAAAGGGCGCTTGGTGCGCCCCTTGTTTTGTTGTCAATTATAACGCTTCATAGATTGAGTAGATCCGGTTTGCCAGGTCATTACGAAAGCGGAATTTTTCATCACGTTTGATCATCAGATCCTTAAAACCGCATTCTTTCAAGGCTTCATTAACTTTACTGCGGCATACTTTCATATTGTCCTGCGCGTCACCAATAAACTTATTGCTATGATGCATTGCTTTGATCTCTTCTTCCAGGACCAGGGCAACTACACGGACCGGATCAAGCTGATATGCGGTAACATCCATGCGGCATTGTAAACGGCTTTTAACATCGTTTACCGGATATACTGCAACCTCTTCCCCGTCAACGTTCACGATAACCAATTTACCATCGATTTCGAAGCCTTTGGCGGCGCTACCGTGACAAAAAGCGTTATCGAAGGAGTAAGCTGGATTATTTGATTTAATGTTCATGGTGTTGTCCTTTGTTTCGTTTCGTTGTTTGCTGCCAGTGAGTTAAATATAATATAACGCCGATCCCCTGTCAATAGGGGATAGCGCATTATTTACATTTCTTTACGTTAAAGGGCGCTTAGTGCGCCCTTTGTATAATCTTACTTTGTGCGGTTGTGAACGTTATCGCGTTCAACCATCAGGGCAAGGCGGATCAGTTGATCAGTAGTATCGCGTAAGCTGTCAGGCCATGTTTTAGTGTTCCAGCTATTCAGATTCGATTGAATATATGTTTCAATGGCTTGATCCATATTATCAAACAAGTTTTCCTCCAGGCTCTCGGCTGTTTCACACTGGAAAGCATTAGCGACACTATTAATCAATAAGCAAGCCAGTAAATCAGCATTACGCCAATTTTTACGGATAGTTTCATCTGTCAGATAACCAACGAGATTAACCTTTGCGCCAGTGGTGGACGTTGCGATCACTTCTTGCGCTTTTTCAACTGCTTTAATTGCTGATTTGCTCATCTTCTTTTCCTCTTTGTGGGCTTGCTGTATTGCTCGCCCTACGTGATAAATAATAATATAAGGGTGATCCGGTGTCAATAGGGAGAATTGTAAAGATTTGATAGTTTATCTCTTTGATGTTTTGTTGTTTGATAGGTGTTAGCTATCAATATATCGCGGGGTCGTCCGGTGATTATCTTCCCCTGCTCCCAGGTGCCGCCCGTTCAATAAGCATAACAAAAAACAGGACAAAAGCAAGCCCTGTTTTTGTAAAGATTAGATCTCGTCACCTATATAATCAGATCTGTTTTTCTCTGTCATACGCTTAAACAATTCTCGCATATGGCTTATAGCTTGCAATGTGTCTTCTTCCAGGCTTGAATCCACATAATCAGGATCATTCTTCACCTTGCTATGGTTGTGATAGCGCAACGCTGCTAATACCTTTCTAACTTGTTCTGTATTCATTTTATTATTCCTTAAAACCAGGTGCCAACCGTTTCCAATAAGTCACTGACTACCAGGACAACACTAATCAGCACATATTCAACCAGGAAGGGGATCAGCGCCAGCGTTGCTACTATGATCCCCATTGTCATGATTACCTTTCTCATTGTTGGCGGTTTACGTAAGCTTTACCGTTTACGGTCATCGGTATGGCCTCAAGGTCTGGATCTTCCTTAAGGTCGCGTGCAAGCTCACCGCAGCGGATACCCTCGAATCCGTGGTATTCTGTCGTGCCGTCCTGGAAAGTTTTAGCGGCAAGGCATAGGCGATAATTAACGCCGATCCGGTTTACCGCGTTGATATCGGTTAACGTGATGGATTCAGGCAACTCATTAGCCATTACAGGCGCGTTAATACCAACAACCAGGGCAACTACTGCGATCATCTTTTTCATGCTTTCTATCCTCTTCCTATTGCGTTTAATAGGGCGTTACCGCCCCCTGCTTAAAGTTTATTGATTGATGTTATAATGAAAGTTATTTTCTTCAATAGCTTTTAAAATAAAAGCCGTGATCGCTTTCGTGTCTACTTGTTCGAACGTATCAGAATAGCACCAATAATGATCGTCCCCTACTTTCGGCGGGTAAACCTGGACAAGGAGATCGCCACCTGGTTGATCTATAAGCTCAACATGCAAGCCGGATGATTCAGCGGTTTTAACGGCGTTTAATACTGTTGCAATACTCATAATCTTTTCCTTTCTGATGTGGGGCGTTGCCGCCCCTTTGTTGATTAGATCGCTGTTTCCAGTAGTTCGGCTAACGTCTTACCGCCTGATAGTTGGTCTAACGTTTGCTCTTCTGGCAAGAAATTAGCTGATATTAAACCGACTTGATTCCCTTTGTGCCAATTAGCTTGACGGATGATTCCATCCTTTAAAGATTTTACCGCCATTGTGCAACCGTCGCCAAATGATTCATTTTTATGATCCATCACTTCATAAGCGCCCAGCTTGCTGCTGTTAGGCACCATTAACGCGAATACATCACCAACAACCAGTTTTTCTACGGTAACAATAGCGATAGTTTCCATTTTACTTTCCTCATTATCGGCGGCACCATTGCCGCCCTACGTGGTAAATATTAGCACACTGGCGATCTGTGTCAATACTTTTTATTCAATATAAATCAAATTATCTTCACCAATGTAAGCCGACACGTTCGGCATAAACTTAGCTGCATTGGTTAGGCGGTTGGCTGTGTTAGTGGTGTATATTTCAGGGCGATCCCAAAAGCCTACGCCGTGACCGTTACGGGTAAAATGTAAATCATTCCCGATCTGGTTGGCTGTTGCGCCGTCGCTCATTGCCTCAGAGATAGCGGCAAGATTAGCATTAATAAAGGCTGTTACATCCTGGGCGATCCGTTGATCCGCGCTAGGAGAAAAATCATAATCGTCTAAGTTATCAATAAAATTACCTTCATGATCCCTTGCTGATTCAGCAAAAATAAAGGCTTCTTTATAGCCGTTGATGATTTCAATAATGATTTCTGTTTTCATGTTGTGTCTCTCTTTTAGCCGATACCGTGGGAAGATAGGATCATGTTAGCCATAGTCGCAACCACTCCAACCGATAACGCCAGGCCCACTATTACAATTGTGAAAATTTTCTCTAACATGATTCTACCCTCATTAATGGGCGTTGCCTTATTGCCCCGCCCTACGAAATACATTCTACCCGATTTATAATTGTTGTCAAATTATTTTTTCAAGCTTGACCACTCAAAACACGGGGCGATCTCGTTAAAACTTGCACCCTGCAAGGCACACAATTTTTTAGCAATAGCCGCCGTAACCTGGCGTTGTACGCGCGGATCTGCTACTGATTGGAGAAAGTAGGCGGCTTTATATGTGATCATGCTTTCACCTGTTTCCTTGTTAACATGATGCACTATTTTAGCCTTATCATCTTTTACCAGGATGTAACCGGATTCGATGGCCTTGATTGCAACGTCTAATGATATTTTCATGATTTACCTCTTTATTGACGGCGGGGAATACTCCCCCCGCCTCATTAATTATTCTTCATCGTCGCCGTTATAGTATTCAATGCCATTTTCATCGGTTACGGTGATGTTAACGCCACCGATAGCAACACGATCACGGGCAAACGTCATAGCTTCATTTAAATCTTCAGACCAAAAAATATTGTGACCTTTGCGCGATACATAAAACATAGTCGGGATCATGATTTGTTTCTCTTCTGTTGTGAGCGGTGGACCATTCCGCCGCCCTATGTGGTAAACTTTACTACGTTGTTTGCCTGCTGTCAAATTATTTTTTAATGTTTTGCCCTACAAAATTGATCACTTCCTTAAGCTGTCTCTCTGTCATGATCGTACCTGGTAGCTCTTCTTTAATTTCTTCCGGTAAATAGATATTACCGCGCCAGGTTAACAAACAACCGTTTTGATCTTCGCAGATAGAATAAGAAAACATCCACTCGCAATCATTCTCAAGCTCCCAAAAACACAAAAAGTCTTCTTTCCCTAAGTTTTCAACGGTTAAACATAATCCGCGACGTGCTGCATAATTAGTTAGGCTTTTTGTAATTTTCATGATTTTTCTCTCTTCTTGTGAGCGGCGCCATTGCCGCCCTACAAGATACATATTATCAGATTAGGCGGACTTGTCAAACTATTTTTTCTTTTTCTTTGCTTCCAACCGTCTAAAGTTACGGCTTGACTTATTGCGCAAGGCGCTTAGATCGTCGTACCCTTTCCATGTTTGCATATCTTTCGGATTCATGTTACCCCCTTACTTGTTAGCCGGATCATATACCAGGACCGCGCCGCTTGCTTTCACGCTTTCCGCTTCATAGTTGCGCAGATCGTTTTCTGTAAGATTGAGCGCGATCACTTCCTCGACTTCAACGCCAGCGGCAAGGGCGATCTCTTTGATAATGTCTGTTATTTTCATGGTGTGCACCTTATAAGATGATTGATAAGATAGTGACAACGAAAGCGATTATACTGATGGCAAATGTCATCTTTTTACCTTCGGATACTGCCGGATTCTCTACCGTGTATTCTACTGTGTACTTGCTCATCGTGTAATCCTCTCGTTTGCTTTGGGAACTATTCCCGCCGCCCTATGAATTAAATATACACTATCTCAAAATTATTGCAAGCCTTTTCTAAATTTTTATGCAGTAAACAAACCATCATTTACAACGGCGGCGATGATCTCCCGTGCCATTGATTCAGGGAAAGGGGCGCTATAGTCCTGGCTTGTCTCATCGGTATCAGTGATCCAATGATAAGCTAACGAGTAAAAGCCTTTACTAACTGTTTTCAGTGAGATAATGATCACTCGGTCAAGCTTATTGGTGAATGTTGCCGTTAATGTGTTACCCTCCTGCGTCATGTTGGACAAGTAAGCGGGATCATTAATCAGGGAAAACATTAGCATGGTGTTAGCTTTACTCATGATTGCATCCTCAAAGGGGCGCGGCACCATTGCCGCCCTACACGATAACTATAACACAATGTAAAACAGGATCAACCTTTATTTTTCCACGGTGTCAGCTTGTTAATCATTGGTGATAAATAACGTTTACCAACGTAAAACAGCACGCCAACTGATGCAACGGCGGCGATCTCATGCAAGGAGGAAGGACGCGCGGTGTCATAGTAGGTACCGATAATAGCAATAGCGGCAACGGCTGCAACGTCGATAATGATTTTTTCTTGTTTTGCGGTGATCATAATATTTACCTTTTTGTATGGTGGGGAACTATTCCCCGCCTGATGTAATACAGTTTAACAGGTCCGGTTATGGTGTCAACCGTTTTTAAAGATATTTTATGCTAATGACGTTTTCAGGTTTAACCTTGTTGTGATGTGCATCAACATAGATCAAACCATCGTCAGAAAAGCCCAGGATCACGCCCTGCGCGATAAAACCGTATTCGTCACGGTAACGCACGGCTATTTTTAATGTTGCGCTGTAGGCTGTTTTAAGCTCGTTTAAAGTCATTTTTGTTTATCCTCTACATGTAAAAAGAAAGGGCGCTTGGTGCGCCCTTGTTATGTTAATTCTCTAAATCCATCCAATTATATTTGTCACTCTTCCCGCGCTTTGTTTTATTGCGCTTGTCGCCTTTGCGGATCACTTCCTCATTCCAGGCCTTGCGGATCTTGGAAGATTGAATTTTTTCTGCGCGATTAGATGTATTCATTTTGTTTCCTCTTTATATGAGCGGCACCATTGCCGCTATATTATTAATTTAAACTGTTTTGTAAAATTGTCAAGGTTTATCATTCATAAAAGCAAGCAAGGATCACGCCTGCAATATAAAGCCAATAATTTTCCCTTTCTCGTTGGATTTTATCATCGCTGCTATTCTCTTTAATGTATCCCCAGGATGTTAACAAACGATCAATTTCCCAATATTCGAAAGCTATATTAATATCTGATGGCAAGCCTTGTAACCATGATGCAAGTGCTTTAACAATACTATAATTAAAACGTGATTGATTATCAGGGTACCAGTACTCGGAATTAAAACGGCGCATCAATTCCGCGATCTTCTCTTTTTCGGTTGTAATACCGTAATCATTAAAATCGATAGCGGCAAGGATGTACTCTTTAATTGCATTTTGTGCTTTCATGGTCTTTCTCTCTTTTTAGCGGGAACTATTCCCGCCCTACGTGTAACAGTTTACTGAAAATTAAATCCGTGTCAAGCTTTATTTTGTTACTACCATTTGGTACCCTGTTTCAATGTTAGTAAACACTGTTATCCCGTCCTGGCGTTCACTCATTAACATACAAGGCGCTAACATCCTTTCTACTGCCTTGCACTCATTGTAAACGGCGGTTATGTCTCCTGCGGCCCTGTCTTCTGTGGTGAATGTATCGTTTACGTAAACTTGACCAGCAACAACGGCGACAATAGCAAAAGTGATCATGGTGTTTCCTTGTCAGTAGTGGTTTCTCTTCTCTATAGCGCCCATTATAAGGCGCTATAACGAAAAGTCAACGATTATTTTTTAAGGCTTAAAGTGCCTAGCTTATCAGCGTGACGCAGACCAGGGAAGATCCATTTGCCTGATTCATCTTTTACAGGGGCTTTAAGTGTAGCGCCCAGGTTGGCGGCGTTAACTTTACGTGCAACGTTGCGAGCGGCTTCACGGGTAGTAAAAGTAATCATGATGTTTTCCTCTTCTCTTTGTTAGGCGGTGGACCATTCCGCCGCCTTGATGTAATACAGTTTACTTTATTTTATTAAGATTGCAAGCGGTTTTATGAAATAATCGTCAAAGTAAAATCATAAAACTGATCTAATTTATATTGCACCTTGTTACCGTATGTGTCACCTTTACGTAAAGATCCGCGAATACCTATTACATCCTTTACATCTTTAAGACTTTTTACGCCCGTAATGTCTTTATTGAAATACTCGTCATCTGAAAATAAAACTTGACTTGCATTTTTTAACAGTGTGCGGATATTAGCCATCGTGATAATCTCTCTTCTGTTGTGAGCGGCACTATTGCCGCCCTACGTAATACAGTTTACTCTTTTTCTTTCCCGTGTCAACAATCTTTTTCAGATTAATTCATCCAGGCATAACAGGCGATCAACGTTGAGATCGGTTAGGCTGATGGTTGGCACCTGGTAGGATTCGATGTACTCGACGCTTGCATATTCCCCAAAATTAGCAATAGCCCACTTATTCAAGATCTCACATACATCATTAATCTTTTTGTTTGTTACAACTGCAATAACCTGGGAAGTGCCAACGGTGCCGGATACGCGAACAATATTGATAGCCATAATCTTTAATCTCTCTGTTGTTGGCGGGAAACCACTTCCCGCCCTATGTGATACATCTTACACTAATTTTAAACGTTGTCAACTGTTTTTATTACATTCCAACCATCGCGGCGCGGATCGCAGTTTTACTATACTTGAAACCATCAGGTGTATGAGTGATTCCGTCCTGTTTTAATCTGTAGCACATTAGATCCGCCGCTTTATCTTTATTGCCACACTCATTTATTAAACCTACAGCGTATAAGTATAACGATTCATCGTTATTAATCCAAAGGCTTACATTCCAATGAGTTTTGTTTTTGTGACCGTTGTACATTTTAGATTTAGCCATGATGTTAATCTCTTTTTCAGTGAGGCGGGAACTATTCCCGCTCTCGATATAAGTATTATATGCTTTTTATTCGTGCTGTCAATGCTTTTTATAAATCTTTTTTACGTTTAACATCGCTTGCATGACTGTATACAGCGATCCCATTGTCACGGCAAAAGCGGGAAAGGTAAGCATAATTTGAAAAGTCTTTACCTTCCAGGTTGATAACCTTGCTAAACTCTTCCAGGGCGACGGTATCAAAATGATCACCATAACCATATTGAAACGGAACGTTAACGACTTCAATCAGTTTACCGCCGATCTCAACGTCAACCATCAAAGAGAAATAAGTATTACCATAAGACTTTTGAAACCAGCGACGGGCGCTAATATGTACCGCCTCAATGCTGGATAATTCAATTTTAGCCGTGTCAGCCAGGGTAGCATAAGAGGAAACATTAATATTAATAGCCATGATGATAACCTTTTTCATTGTTGGCGGGAAACCATTTCCCGCCCTATGTGGTAAACTATACCAGAAGTTTAAACAGTGTCAACCGTTTTTATTCGTAAATTTTACCGCTTTCGGCCCATACCATAACGCGGCGCATACTATCCCAAGTGTTCTGATCCAGGTTTAAGCCGTGCAACTCTTCGGTACTTCCCAGACCAGGTACCGCTTTGCTGTAAGTAGCATATAAGCGCCCTTGATACTCATACGCCAGGGTGAGATCCGTTTGAATCATCTTTTTAAGCATAGCATTAAGCATCATATTAGCGGCATGTTGATCACGTTTTAGCGGTAACATGTCAATAAGGGCGCGATAAGCTGAAACATGAATATCAACCGTTTCACGTGGTAAATTTTTCATATCGTCGCGGAAAGATACCAGATTAAACATGATAGTATTGATTTGCTTGCTCATTGTGTTACCCTTTTTTGTTTTGGCGGGGAAGTATTCCGCCGCCCTATGTGATACATCTTATCAGATTAAAAAACGTTGTCAAGAATATTTTTTAGAAAATAATAGCCGCTAATACAATCCAAAATGGAACGGCAAGAATGATAGCGTTAATCGTTCCAACCGTCAAGCTATTTTCTTTATTAATCATTGTAAGCCTCTTGCATAATTTCACTATGAGCGGCACCATTGCCGCCCTACGTGGTAAATATTATGCCAGTGGCGGCGATATGTCAAAGACTATTTTCAAAGTTTTCTAGTGCGATCCTTTTTTCTTCCTCTGTCGGCTGATAATCAGGAAAAGCATCAACACACAACAACGGCGGGATCTCTTCGTACTCTTCCTCTTCCGTTGTCTCCTCGTCTTCCTCCTGGGCTATGGCTGCAATTTTGGCTAATTTTCTTTCAGCTTGAATCAATTTACCATCAAGTACGTTTTTTGCCATGTTGTAAGCGGTCCAGGTGATGCGCTTACTTTCCAGGGCCTGATCGAGCGCCGCTATCTTGCTGGGGAATTCATCCAGGACACGAAAAGCCGGATCAATTTTGTACAAAGGATTATCTTTCGCGCCGTCGCTCGCATCTTCCGCACTGGATAAATCAGCGTTACCATTTGCCAGCCAGCCAGGGCGCACATAACGCGCTTTTACGTTGCCGTTACTACGTGCTAATCTGTTACCTATTTGCTCACCGCTATATCCCGTGGATTCATCGATAAGATGATCGGGAATGATGCGCGGATCATCTGCTTCATGTTTTACCCAAGACTGGATCACATATTCGCGGCCCATATTAACCACCTTTTTTCAACAATTGGCATACTTTGAAAAGACTTGCTGAATCCTTGCAAGGGTAGAAAGATGTACGATAATCACGTACGCCAACCTTGCGGATCTCGATGTTTTCGCATGTTGTTTGATCAAAGATATTTATTTCATCACGCCCCCTTATATAAACATAGTGGGGATGTATTAACGCATATTTTGCTAATCTGTAAAAAGCGTTATCTTTGAACGCGATCACGTGACCTTTTAATTTGATGTAAAACATTCTACCACCTTACAAATAGCGGGAACTATTCCCGCTTTATGTAACATATTAACAAATTAGTCGTTAATGTCAAGCCTTAAAGCAAAAACGCTACATCTTGCGCTTTTAATGTAGTGTCAACCATTTTCGGGCTTTTATAATCAACAAAGCGCGCGGTTTTTTCAATAGCGAAACCGAGATAATCTTGCTTGTTGAAATTACATTCTTTCTTAAATGTTTCCCGTGCAATGGCAATCGCTGCGTCCAGGGATAAACGCCCGTCAATATTGATATTAGCGAAAGATCCGCCACCGCTCATAGGTTTACCAGTTGTGCCAGCTACGATCATTGTTGCGCTATATGATGCCATGATGATAATCTCTCTTCTGTTGTGAGCGGCTGGACCATTCCGCCGCCCTATGTGATACATCTTATCAGGTTGTGGCTTGTTGTCAAGACTTTTATTCTATTCCTGCAATCTGCTTAACGCGCTTGCATTTTGCAGTATGCTGATCTTCTGTAATTACTCCCATTTCTAACAGTGAATCAATGAAAGATAAAACCGTTTCATGATCATCCTGGGGATGACTGAACTCAGTAAAACCGTTTACTATTACGTTAATTTGTCCAGCTTTCGCCACAATGTGCAATGTTGCCATGATCTTAACTCCAAATAATGAGCGGCACCATTGCCGCCCTACGTGGTAAATATTATGCCGCCACCTGGCGAACGTCAATCACTTTTTCAATCTTTTTTATTTTCTTTTTGCTTGCTATATATAAAAGAAAGGGCTATCATCTTTCTACCGCGCCAACCAGGGCGCACAACAAAGAAAGGGCGACACCATGACAAATACTACATTACACCTTATGCACTCATTGGGCTGGCAAGGCGGCACGGTGCACCAGGTAGCAAGCGCAACGGGCTTAAAGGTTGAAACCGTTCTCAACCTGGGCGATCATAAGGTGGAAGAGATAGACCATTTTGATCCGTTTGCTGATGGTTATTTATGGGCTTGCAGTGGCGGCGGGGAAAGCAAGATCCCACCAGGGGCGCGGGGCGATATGCATTTTTGGTTAGGTGTCCTTTCCTGGCAAGAAAACAAAAAATAATCTTGACAAGCCCAGGGATCGGGCTTATACTGTTTTACATACAGAAGAGGAAGCGCCACCCCACGGCGTAAAGGCGGGGCTAACATACCAGGGGGGCACTGGTTGGAAGGTTGATCGCCGGTAGGCTGGGCGCTATATATTTGTAAAGAAATGTAAAGATAAAATAATCGCTTGCTTTCCTGGCTGGATCTGTTATTCTTATTACATGGCGAGGGGACACGGGAGCGCGAGACAAACACCGCCCCTGCGCGTCATTCTCTAGATGAGAATGATTATCATTTACCTTATTAAATAAGAATCAATCTCATTTATAAACTTAAATGCGAATCATTATCATTTGCATTTCCATATGAGAACTCTTCTCATTCTCACCTGCATAAAAATTTTTGTAAACTTTAAATTTTGCTTTTGTACTTTCATTTTTGTAAAAGCAAAAAAACTTTAAATACTGTGGGCGCGCAAAATTTTTAAAATTTTCCTTGACTTTTGAGTTTTGTTTTGTATCTAACATTTTAAGATAATTTTCCTAAACTTTAAATTTTGGTTTTCAACTTTCACTTTTGTAAATTCTTAAAAAGTTTAAATAATTTGAGGGATTTTTGAGATAAAAGATAGTGGAAATTTGATATAACCTTTAATCTTATTGGTAGACCTTCAGGAACCCACCTAGATCGAATCCTAGTGATGCAAACTGAAAAAGACAAGGGTTTGTATAAGACAAAATAACAGGCTCTCTACGGTGCTGTAGGAGCCTTATTTCTGTGCTACAAAGTGACACCTTTGTTCTAAAAATGAAAAAAGTTAAAATATCACAAATATCGTCTTTGCGGTATTTTGTCTGGGAAAAGTATTTCGATCAGTTTATTATGATATTTGCCTAAAAGATTCTGCCCTTTCCAGGTGGCGGGGTTTAGCACCCCTGGTTCATACATCCCCATTCCAATTCCGTAAACCTTATCGTAGGGGCTTGCTTCAACAAACGTTTTGTATTGGTAAAGGTGTAAGTCTGCATACAAATCTGGATTCTGTACATATTTCAAGCATAAACCTCGCATAACAATACGCTCACGGTTCTCTTCCCATGTATCATTATTAAAACCAGATACCGCTCGACCCATACGTTTGTAATAAGCTTGGATCTTCTCATTTTTCCGTATCAAACTATGAGTCAGAATAGCCTGTGCAGTGTTGTGATCATTAAAAAGCAAAGCTTTACGCCACATCATGTATTGTTCGACACAATTAAATGTCTGATTGTAACCTGGTTCGGTTTCTGTAAAGGGTGCAATATACCAATTACTAAACACATCTTTATGTGAAAAGAAGAATACATATTCATCAGTTATTCGCATTTTTCATACTCTCCAAAATTTCACGTTGCCCTTGCTGATAGGCTTTCATCAGAACTACTTTAAGGTTTGTCTCCAAGAGGTCTTCATTGTAATTATACCGCTCCACAACATATGTCAATTCATCGTAAAGATCAAGAACGGGGTAGAATACAGGGTTATCTGCTAAACGTGCCATAGTTTCTCCTTTGTTAATCCATCCACCAGTAGCCATAAACTGCGTCTGCGTCGATGAGTTTGTGTTTGTTGTTCCGCATGTAGTCTAAGATAAGTAGGCGTTTATTGTATCTGGAGAGATTATGACCCTCTTTTCCGCCATAGTCAAAATATTTTGCAAGGTCTTTACACTCAAACAAAATCAGTTCGGGAGTTTCTTCACACTGGTCTGTCTGGTACACTTGACGAATGATCATGTATACATCGTCGTCTTCCGCTAAATGCTCTACTGGTCCACATCCAGCAGGAACAAATTCATAGTCCCATCTGATCAGATGTTTCTCTACTGCTTCAAAGAAGTCCATTCTTTCGTTGCGCATAATTTGAACGTCAACTAACATGTTTCCTCCTGTAATGTTCCACCATAAAGTTTATAAATGTTCTGTATGGATGCCATGCAAGATAGCTCCACTGTTTCTGTGTAGCCATCTTGCATAGAATACTTGCTCACTGCTCCCGTGTTTAACACCTTCTTGCAATATTTCTCTGCGTTTTGGCATTGCTTAACAGTAGGGAAGTGCCACACTTGGTGTTGTTTCATAGTGAACACATTATGACTATTTTGTTCTTTCATACGGCGATTACTATTATTAGCAATACCAAACTTCAGTGCACAGATAATATCTTGCTCATCGTAAATATAATTAATGTAGGCTTGTTGTTGATTTTTGTTAGCACACTGCGGACAACCTTGTCCTATGTTTAAAAGGTTGTTTGCAGTTCCTTTTTGTTCCCCATGACTCTTACATATATATTTAAACTTACCTATAGAAGATGGTTTGGTAATCCATCCTATCCAAACATACCCTTTCTTTTCTATTTTCTTTCTTACTTTATACGTAATCTGTTCCGCTGTATACCTATAAGATGCAGAGCAACGGCAGGGTAAGTATCCATATTTAAGATTGCCACGCGTCATATAAAACTTACCATCACATAGTCCAGCTTTAACATATTCATCATGAGAACAAACAGGACACTGAACCATCCATACTGGATCACACCCTTTACGTTCCCCCGTATTGGTGAAAATAGTGCCTTCCTTAAACTTCCCTGTAGAAAAGAAATCTGCAATATGTTGATCGTCGGATATTGTTTGTGCCTTCCTTGTATTCTCATATCCACATAAAGGACAACCACTACCACGTTTAAAATTGTTAATACTTGTAGTATCCCATTTATAACCACAATGACACAACAAATCAAGTTTTGTATTAACCCCTTTCCATTCTCCCGTCCATCCTAAGATTTGGATTTGCTTACTCTCTGCTATTGGTTGACACTCTTCTTTATATTGTTCCCATGATTTTGGTGCTGCCATCTGTTGCTCCTCTTATTAATCTGATATCCATACAAGAGAAAACCCGCCGAAGCGGGTTTAATAAATCTCAACTTATTAGAACACGCTACCTAATGTGGTGGAACGTTGTGTTACAGGCTCCAGCACCACTCGCAGAGTGTTTCCTGGTGTAGTGCTCATCACCAGGATCTTACCACCTTCAATCAGATCACAAGTTAGACCATCAGCGGTTGCACATAGATCAATATGTGGATCACCATCTTCATCCAGGATAACATAACTGTTGGTTTCCATTGCTTCCACTTCCTCATCTTTCAAGCTTTGCAGATAGATGTTCAGGGAACAAGCACCCGACAAAAACTTAGTAGGGGTGAAGTCGTGCCAGTTATTGATCCAATTCACCTTCAGAGTTTTGCCATTAGCTACGATAGAAGCCACATTCCATTTAGCATCATTGCCTAAAGAAATACCCATCATTTCAAGGCATTCTTTAAAAGTCATTTTTGGATAGAAATTCAATTCTTCTACAATGCCTTGAATAACATCGAAAGACAACTCTGTGCTAACATCCCATAAACGTTGGAAGTTATCTACGTGTTTTTTATTTACCAAGTTCTTATCCAAGTAATCTAACATAGTTTCACTAGACAGTTTATCGTAATTGAAACTGTAGTAGATACGACTAGGACGGTTTACAAAATATTCCGAGATATAACCACTATTTTTAGTGAGGATGTAAAGTTTATTCCCACTTCCTGTTCCATCCAACAAGGTCAACAGTGCTTCCTGATCTTCTTTCTTAGCGTACACTTTATCAAATTCGTCAAATAAAACAACAGCACGATCTGTAATTTTACTCATAAATTCTAAGAAGCCAGCATCTGTGTAAGGCTGTGTAACCAAAATGGTTGGAATACCTAAACCTTCTGTGGACATTAGAGACATGCTAATCAGTTTAGCTAACATCGTCTTACCACTGCCTTTTGTCCCTGTCAGTAACACCCCAGTATTTTTACCTTCTTTACTACGACGAGCAAATGTTTTAATAACATGTGCGGCGCGATCTTTAGTTTCCCCATAAAGAGTGTTCGGAAGAGAGAAACTTTCGCCACGCACTAAAGAGTAGTTACCGTGCGGATCGCAGTTGACAACCCAAACTCCAGCAGGAAGTTTATTAGCTTCAACGCCATATTCCTTATTTACAACAGCTACATCTCCAAAAATAGTGTATTTCATTAGAACGTTTCTCCTTTTAAAATAATTACTGTAAACTTTGCAGTTTTTTCACTCTTAATGTTCTTGACTAATAAGTATTCTCCTCCAGGGGCATCTTTGTATTGTTTAATAGCTACTATTTCATTTTTGCAAGTAGCTATAATCGAATAAAAAGGACGTTCCGTGTTATCTTCTTTTCCCGTATATGCCTCAATATCTTTGCACTCTTCTAGAACACCATTTCCAGGCGTATAGTAAAATTTGTTGCCTGTGATCACAACATCTTTACCGATATCCGTTTTAACTGCTACAAATTTTTGAGCGTAAGTGGTGAAGCTTACGGTAGCCAGCAATGTGGCTAAGATTAATTTTTTCATAAACTTCCCTCCTATTCCCACAACATACAAATCGCAGCGACAAACATATTAGCAATAGCCGCACCAAGAACTATAAACATCGCCAGTTCAGAACAATATTCACCAACCAGAGGGGATACTATTGCACAGAGTAGTCCCAATGTCAAACACAAGTTGATGATGAAGTTTAAAATCATATTCTCTCCTTACAACCAACCCTTTGCCTGGTAGCCTTTAGAAAATCCATCTTCCCATTCTTCGAATTCCTTTTTGTGTGTCATTGGACAGTATGGATTTACTTTATTAAACATACCAAACTTGAACCCTGCGGTATACCCTTTCTTAAAAGCTATTGATTCTAAAGAGATCATATTCTTTCTCCTCTTAGAACTCGACAATGATTTTGTCTAAGTGTTCTGCTTCAACTTGGGATAATGTTAACACCTGCACCAAACCTCTGTCAATGCCTAATTTGATCACTTGCAAATAATCACCGAAAAGATCAGAGATTTCAATCTGGTGTTCAGTAACCACCACGACCTCGTTACCCTTGGTATACTCTCTCCAGATTCGTCCACACTTGTAAATGAAATCTTTCTGGTCTTCACTGATCATCTTAGGCTTAACGCTTAACATTACATACTCCCGTATTCTGGTTCAATATTATGTTTACGACAAATGGTATCCCAACGTTCATTACCAAAACTTCTTCCATGTAGAGCGTTAAATGCGAAATGCTCTGCCAACCACAATACTACATCATCAGGATCTGTGTCAAGAGGAATTCTAAACTCTCGATCATAACGCATACGCAGAATAAAATCCTTATCATCTTCAAGGAGATACATGTGACTTTTAGCCCGTGATGCCAAATCAAAGAAAGGAGGCTCGTCTTTCCAAACGTGACGCTCAACTTCAACACCATGATCAACTACCAGAGTAGCGATCACCTCTCTCATTTCTTTACTAAACATATTACCTCCGTTAACCAATTAGTTCAACCGATTTGCAAATGTAGATCCAAACTGGAGTGAGCATAAGAGCTATACCGAATGCACAATTCCACTTAATTCCCATTTCCTCTATTAGAGACATGATTAAGCCAACAGCACTAATAATCAGATAAATCCCTAAGAAAGCCATTGTGAAGAATTCAGACATATTTAGCTCCAAAGATTATCAAAATAACTAGCGAATAAAAGACGGCCCTCTAACCGTGCCTTCCTTTGATCTTCAGCATACACGATTTCTGGATTACCGCTATCAATAAAAGCATTCTCCATCTTTTCTAAAATATTTAACCACTCTCTTCTACCTGTCTCCTCTTCTTCATCTGTATACGGCGCACTTCTATTTGGATACAAAACACGCATCAGTTTAGTGGGGATCATGACAAACGTGCTATTGTTTGCCTTCTCACGGAAGGCTTTAATTCCTGCATAGATTACCTTCCCCAAAGCTGCATCCAAATCCATCAGGTCACTTTCTTCTATTTGAATTTCATCGTGTACAATTTTCATCGTGCCTTCTCCCGATCTGCATCTAATTTCAACAAGAAAGCTGTATACTCTTCCGAACCTTGGTGTAAAAACATGTGATAAGAGCTTACCAGTTTCTTCGTTGTCGTATAACGTTCCATTTCCCCAACAACACCTCCACCTAGTGTGTAGAGCACAATACCTTCAACTCCAACATGGGTTACTACTTCAACCAAATCTGTGTTATCCCAATAGTAGTTAGGTGACACAATAAGATCTCCCACTGCCAGTTTAATGTTTGCTACTTCGTCTTGTGAATAGTACATTTTGTTCTCCTCTCACATTAAGACACGTTTTGTATCGATGGGTGCATTATCAAACATGTTAAGAACATTGTCAAGCAGTTTTACTAATTCGTTTGTAATTTGTTCTTTTGAACGGGAGGAAGTGAGCACTTTGCTTTCACCAACGATATGCATAACTTTTATAGGGGCATCTAAAATAATGTTGTGTTGACGATCCTCTTCAAAAGAAGCCAACCATTTCTCATTCTTACCGTGCAAGGCTACAATCACACCAAAACCGTTAATTGTTTCAGAAATATTCTTAGTTGCTAAAGTAATGTTCATCATCTACCTCTCTTGTTAATGTTCATACATGATACCTGAAAATAATTTCAGATCAAGTATTGACATACTTTTTAATCTTGTTAAGATCAATTCCTACCAAACAAAAGGAGAAAACAAATGCAAAACATCCAAAACATCAAACTGACTTGGCCCGAAGCTAAAGAAGCAATGAAGGAAGGTAGACGTGTTGAGCACCGCCATTTTTGTGGTGGTGAATGGTTTGAGATGCGAGATGGTGTTATTCTCGACGAACAAGGTTATAACATGGAAACTTGGTTCAGAGGGGAAGCTTGGCAGGAAGAGGGTTGGTCTGTAATTGAAAAAGAAGATAGTAAGGAAGAAGGCGTGTTGTCTAATGTAGAACGCGAGATGAGGGAAACAAAGATACCTGCTTTGGATTTTGTATACCTGGAAGAACTTGTGGCAGCATCTTTTGTAGCAGGAAACCTTTGGAATACACCTGTTAGCCGACTGGAGAACCAAAATAACCCGTCTGCTCGTAATCACAAGCTTTATAAGGGTAAAGGTCACAACAAATTAAAGAAAGGAAAGAAGAAATGATCTACAAAAACAAGTTCACTGGTTGTCTCCGTAAATTTATTAATAAGAAAGGGTATGTTTCTCTTGACAAGGGTGTTACGTGGGTGCAAAATGGCACTTCAGAACAACTGATCAAGGCTTTACCTTACTATGAGGAGGTTTTATGACACTTTATCACGTAACTACAGAAGGCGACTGTGAAGGCCGCACTACAAAAGATTTGGGGTATGTTGAAGCAGATTCACCTGAACATGCTATCAAATACCTGTATTCCATCGGGAAGTATGCGGGTTATGAGTATACTATCTACGAGGTTGAAATTATTAACCTTATACAAGTGGCAACTCCTATGGCAGAGTTGAAACATCTTAAGGCAAAAGTAAGACCTGGTATAGTGTCCGATTACAAAGGGGAAGTAAAGTGAGTGGATGGATTAAAGTATCTGGTACCGAGGATGTTCCTATCGGAGAGTGGCTTGTAATCATGGCAAACGGCAAGAAGGGATTCTGTGAAGTTAACAAAACACGCAATGGCACGATAGCTGTTATCAATGGTCATTTTTATTTTGACTTGGCACCTGTGATCGCATACCATGCACTACCAACATATGAAGAGGAGATTAACAATGGCTAACAAAGAACCACATGTATATACTGCACTGGTAAAACACTTGAACAAAGAACGTAACAGGATCATTGTAGATTATCGTAAATTTAAACGTAGTAGTCTAAATCGTAAATACATGCCACATGCAGCTTTTGACGCTACACGTGCAGTATTTCGTGCAAAGATTGCGGAAATGGATAATCTGCTTAAGCTTGCACGATTATCTATTCATGCATCCAAAGTAACAGGAGTCACTCACTTCTTTGACTTCGATACTAAAGCACTATATGCACCAGAAGCAGGTGAACAATTGATTTATCTACTTACCAAAAAATAAGTGTTGACTTTTTTCAAAAAATATGCTACCCTAACCCCGAAGGGTCGAGCGATAGCGAGTATAGATTATGTAATAGATTAATCTCTATCGTTAGATGTTCGAAGAACAGAGATTTAAGTACTTGTTCTTATCGGTAGATGATCGTAAGATCAAGAACAATAATAGGAGAGTGTGTTATGTTAGTCAGTGGAATACTACCTGACTCTAATGGTAATCAGATCACTGTTGATTGGTTTCCTGGTACTGGTACACTAGATCTAACTGCTGAATGGTCTGGTGATATTTATGGAGAAGGTGTATTATCATTGTCTACAGAACAAATGATCATCCTTCGTGACTTCTTAATTAGTTTAGATCTAGGAGAAAACAAATGAGTAAGACTTCTATCGAGTTTATCGAGAAATCCCCTGTTCCAAAATTATATCGTTTAGATGAAATTGAACCTATGTCTGTTTTCTACTACTACGATTCAGAAGTAAGTGAACAAGAACGGGACTACTACTTAGCTACAGATACAGGTGCAGTGTGCTTAACAGGTTCTCGTGCAGGAGAATACATTGTGACTAGTCGTTTTAATGAAGCAGATTACTGTTGGGCTAAGGTTGAAACTAAGATTGTCATCAACATCACTAATCATTAAGACTAATCTGACAAAGAGTTACTTGACATGTGCAAAGCTCTTTGTGTAGAATAAAGATTCACTTACTAAGGAGATTTTATAAATGGCTACAAAGAAACAGAAAATGAAATGTCTTACTCTCACTGAACTGGGTCAAGCTTCCAACTGCGTTACTGTTGGTAAGATTTATTCTACAGTTCTTGATAAAGACAACAACAGTTTTACTTTCAAAGATGATAACGGAAACCCTCAAGTTGGAATCTACCCTTCCTGTGCTTTTGGTACTTGGGAAAAAGTGTAACTAATTAGAGGGTATACTTGTAAACAAGATTAAGGAGGCATTTATGGGAGATAAACAAAGTAACATCCGTTACGCGCTTTATGGAAGAATGGGTGCAGATTGTGAATGGATGCTTCTGTCGCAACGTATACCCTCTTACAAAGAGGCTCTTGAAAAAAGAGACTATTACAAACAAACATGGCGTTTTGTCATTTGTAAACACTATTTGGAGGCGTGATGAGTACATTATCATTAGCAGTTATGGTACATCAACAGTATGAAGAAGCTGTGAAAGATTCAGAAAACCCTTCTACATTGGTGTTTGAAGATCGGACTGGTCTTAAATGGGTAGAATCTGGGGATGAACTCTACTTTTGGTATCCACAAGGTTGCACAAGTAATTCTAATTTGTATAGTTATGAATTGGAGTATCGTGCGCCTGTAGACGAAGATGATAATTACATCATGTATTATGTTAATAATGGTTGCGGTGAAACGTTTAATGTAGTATTCTCTAAAGCCTTGAAGTCCGACGAGGAGATGTAATGCGGCACAATACGACTTTAGGTTTGGCAGTTGCAGCCCACATGCTGTACAATGATTCTGTGAAGGATGAGTTGTCGCCTGTGAGTTTAGCTTTCTATCTGATAGACAGGGATTGGATGTTCTCTGGTGAGGATGAAATCTACTACGTAAATTCACGCGGTTTTATTGAAAGTTTTGAACTTGAACATCGCGCACCAACAGCAGAAGATGATCGTTTTATTATGTTCTGTGTAAATGATGGTTACGGAGAGGTATATGACGTAGTATTCTTCAAAAACCGACAGAAGACTGAAGAGGAATTCTAAATGAAAAGGCTACTTTGTGTCCTGATGTTGATGATTGCCACCAATGCTACAGCCGCCCGTGATGGTTTCAAGATTGGGGTGGAAGGTAGCCAATTCTTCACTTGGTATGGTGGGGAGGCTGTCTACCAGGTGGATGATAAAAAGTATAACTGCAAGTTTGATCGTATAGATCGTGGAGTGGATAATTGGGGTGACGCTTACAAAGCCACAGGTTTCTATTGCACAAAAGATTTATATATTACAGTCAAAGAACCACAAGACAACAGAAAGGTGTTGTTCATTGTGGTAAACCCTGCTAAATTTGAAGAACGTAAAGCTTACTATGCAGATATGTTCATTGAATACAAAAAGGAGGAAAAATGAGAGAAACAATCGTAGATGTTGTTATTAATGGTCAACGTTATGTGCCTGTTGTAGAGAAAGCTGAACCAGATGCTTTAGATGTTGTTTTTGAAGACGATGATCTTGGCACTGTTACTGTACGTGAATATTTCAGACGACTGCTCTCTACGCTTTGGGAAGAAGAAGATAGTTTCAGTGGAAAACGCCCTTTCGGTAACTCTTGCTGGCAGTTCGATTTGATTATTGGTTTGATCGATGCTGGGTACCTGGAAGGTAAAGTTTATCGTGACGAAGATGGTGGTATAGAAGATACCGATTATGATCGTGAAGAAGCAGATAAACTCATCCAGGGTCTGATCGCACGTATGTGTTTAGGTTAATATGAAGGTATTAAACTTTTACCATTTAGGCAAAACAATCCCAGAGGGTGCTGTTTATATTGGTAGAGCAATGCCATATATGGGACTAAAAGCCTCTAAGTTTGCAAATCCTTTTAAGTTAAAAGATGATGAACCACGAGGATCAACCATACAAAGGTATAAAGAGTGGTTGTGGGAGCAAATTCGTTGTGGTAAGATCACTCTTGAAGATTTATTAGAGTTAGAAGGGAAAGATTTAGTTTGCTTCTGCTCACCTCAACCTTGTCATGGAGATGTATTGGTAGCAGCCGTAGCTTGGGCTAGAAAAGAGTGGGACAAAAGGCATCCTACTTATGTAGACAATTATTGGATTTGGGAGGAGAATTTTTGAAAAATATTATTGATGTAGATGTGTTTGGTATCACAACACTACAAGACAAACAAGCAACATTGTATTATCATAAAAAAGAGGACCAAGCTTACATCTACATCGGGGCAGAAAAGTTTGGTGTCGGAGATATGGTTTTAAATGTTGAAGGAGATCTTCCTTTAGAACAAAAGTTGAAAGTTTTTCGTTTCACAGGAGATGTTAAACTAGATGGCGTTATCGCAATCCTACAAGAAGACCATTATTATATGGTAACTTTCGTTACTCCTGCTTTCTCTGGCCTTAATGGAGAAGAAGCTCTTAATGATGTTATTATCTTAAAGATTGGTAATGCTTTAAACGATGTAAACTGAAGGGGGAGTGAGTATGTTCTTTGATGCAAATTCTCTTTTTGTATCTACAGCAGGGCAGTCTGCTGTTAATGCAGAATTTGAGGAAAGAGAAGAATGGATTGATAATCACAACTACGATCCAAGTAATTTAAACTGGTGCAGTTTGGATGTTGGTAATCTTAGTAGAGATAATGCACTTAGAGCATACTACTCTGTATATACTGTTGACAATCTTTATCAATACTATGTGTTTCGTAGTCTTATTGTTAATCTTAATTTAGCTGGACGTTTAAAGAACAATAAGGCATTCACATTGGGACATTATATTCCCTTCCGTAAAGGTGGTGTGCATTTTCCATGCAATTGGATTATTCAAACACGAAAAGAAAACAGTTTAGCAGGAGACACCATGCCAAGATTTAAAGATAAGTGGACATGGGAAAAACAAATGGGGTACATTAATGCACATTTGCCACCTAATCTAAAAGAGCCTTATGCCAGCAGAGCTAAGGAAATGATGAGGATTGTCAAGAGTTTTTATTAAGAGAGGAGAAATACGTGTCTACACAATTGAGTTTTACACCTACCGAGGAACAATACGCTATTGAAAGCGGGTATAAAGAAAATCGTTTCGTTACAATTCAAGCTAAATCTGGATCAGGTAAAACGTCAACACTGTATATGTTGGCTAATGGCACAAATGATAGTATTCTATACTTGGCGTTTAACAAAAGTATGGCAGAGGAAGCTCGGCGTAAAATGCCGCCTAACGTTATGTGCCGAACGCTACATTCAATCTGTTACCAGCGTCTTCCACAAAACCTTCGACACAAATTGTCTCGTCCAGAAGGTCAATATGTTAACGTAGCTGGAACTGGTAGCGAGATTGCCAAAAAATTCAAGATTCAGAACTTGATTGATAAGAATGGTAAAGTGCTACTGACTCGTGCAATGATCGGGTTAATGGTAAAACAAACTTTAGCTAAATATGAGTTTTCTGACGATGAACATATTGGACATAAACATTTTCCTAAAGTGCATATGTCAGATCTTAAACGTAAGAACATCAACGAACAAAAACTTATTAACGAAGTTGTTAAATATGCGAAGCAACTTTGGCGTGAGCGTATCGATCCTAAATCAGAAACCATTATGACTCATGACACCTATGTGAAACTCTTTGAATTGAGCAAAGAAGACTTAGGATACGATATTATTTTTGGAGATGAATTCCAGGATGTTAACCCTGCATTCCTGTCTATCCTTCGCAATGCTAAATCGGCTAAACGTATTGTTGTTGTGGGTGATGAATTTCAGAGTATTTATCAGTTCCGTGGAAGCCAGAACATGATGAAGCAAACGGCTACATATGGGGTTGAGTTGCCTCTGACAGCTTGTTTTCGCTTTGGTCCTAAAGTTGCGGACATTGCTAATGCGATCCTTTCTGATCGCTCACCTCTGAAGCATCCGCTGGTAGGCAAAGGTTATGATACTGTCACTGGAAGTTTTCATTCTGATGTGGTAGATTATAGTAAACCTTACACCATTATTTTCCGTAAGAATTTGACCCTGTTGCTCGAAGCTATGGATCGAATCGCTAACGGAGAAGAGATTATTATTAACGTAGATACCAAAGATTTCATTTCTATGGTTGATAGTGTTAATGCTTTACGTAGAGGCGATTTGGACAAAGTTAAGCATGAGACAGTTCTCCCTTACACTTCTTGGGAAGAATTTGTAGAGTGTGCAGAATCAGATCCTGATGCAAAACGACTTTTAAACATTGTTGTTTCTGGTAAAGCTAATAATATTGCATACACTTTACGTATGCACCGTAACTCTCCAACGGCTAAAGTTACTTTAACTACGGCCCATAAATCAAAAGGTTTGGAGTGGGATCAGGTTATTGTTGCAAATGACTTCCCTTCCAATTATGATAAGAAGGGTGAGTGGGTAGGTCTTGAAGAATCAGAACGAAATCTTCTGTATGTTGCACATACACGTTGTATTAAATGTCTGCAATGGAACCGAACTGTTCAAGAGATTTTAGACATGCATCGTTTAGGTAAGAGCACGGCTCCTGTATCCGAAGAAGATAAGCTTATAGCTGCCCTTGCTCGTAAGATTAATCAAATCAGAGAGGATCGTTAAATGGCAGGGTATCACATAACAGACATTAAGAAACAACCTTATGGCAGCATAGAAAAGATTAAAGAGGAAGTAGAAGAACTTTTTGATGCTGTTGAACAGGATTGCAAAATAATGCAACTTGTTGAATTATCAGATATTATAGGTGCTGTTGAGGGAGTTTTAGAACAACAGTTTCCAGATATGACTTTACAAGATTTAATCATTATGTCCAGCATTACTAAACGCGCTTTCCGCACAGGAGGAAGATCATGAACGTAGCTGTTATTGCTCAAGCTATTGATTACTACGGGCGATTTGCGGAAATGTTGGAAGTCCCTTATCTTGTAGATGCAGATATCCTTGCATATACATTACCAGAAGGTAAAGAGGATCACCCCTTGGGGCATCCTAATGGTAAGTTCTACGTAGCCAGTGCAGAGCAGTCTTTCCTCCAGATGGAGAAAGATGGGTTTGAATTTTCAACAGATCATCCTTATATGGCTCTAACACCTTGCTACCGAACAGAAGAAGAGTTGGATGATGCTCATTTTAACATTTTCTTAAAGTTGGAAATTATTGAGTTTTATCCAGGAGCGTCCGTCAAAGAATATGCCGAAACTATGCGCTATTTCTTTTGGACGTATTACAAAGTTCAAACTCAAATCATAGAGACAGATATTGGTCTTGACGTGGAAGATATGTATGGGTTAGAATTAGGTTCGTTTGGGATGAGAACTTCTCCACAAGGTCATCCATATTTATACGCCACTGGTATCGCAGAACCTAGGGCATCTATTGCAATAAAACGAGGAGGGTTATTATGAATGTATATGCACATAAGCAAGATTTGGTAACAGCGGCAAACAATCGGGGCTTGTTCGATAGGCTTTGCAAAGCTATTGAGATTGCATATGGTTGGACTAAAGAGACAGATCCTAAACTTACAGGACAATATGCTCTTTTACACGGTTGCACAAATTTTCCATACATCTGTCACACAGTCGGGACCGATGAATTTTCTGGAGAGCCGACAGTAGGAGATAATGAACTACGTTTTACAGGAGATGCAATGCTAGATTTAATTTTTAAGAAAACTAAAATGCTAAAAATTGAAGATGTTTACACAGACACTAGTAACCTTTCTGAAGAAGAAATTGGAGAAATGATTACTACTTTCAATAATACAACAGGGAAGAGTTTTTGGACTAAAAACGATGCTTCCCGTCTTAAACGAGTAGACCCTGCTATTCCAGAAGACGGTAAGAAGTATCGAAAAGTTATCTTTTACGATAAAATGGCAGGTCTGGATGCTCTCCATCTTGAGTGTGGAAGCCTTGTGCCTCCGGCTGTTAGAGAACATGAATTTGCAGTTGAGGTTGAAGCACAGGAGTTTAAAGATATGTTTTATACTAAGCATGTAAGAAAGGTGGAAGATGTGGAACAACAAAAAGAGACTTTTGAACCAGAAGACACAGAGCCTACCTATATTCCTAATACAGGTATTCAACCTTGTGAGGACTTTGTTCAAGTCCGTTACAAAAATGGTGTTTTAGAAGTATGCAAAGCCAACCACTTCGAATGGGAGAAATACGACAGTGAATGGCAGATTGAAGAATATTTTGTTCTCCCAAGAACAGCAAAATACCAAGCCCACATCGGAGGTAGACGCCCTTGTGATGGTCCTGTTAATGTTCTTTTTCGAAATGGGGACCAAGGAAAAGGTTTGGCAGAGACGTTTTATTGGAGCCACTCTGGAGATGGATCAGATATTGTAGGTTATATTAAACTTAACCCGTCTCCCCGTTACCGCAAGCGTCGTCAGAAGCCGCCAGTAGGTAAGAAGAGTGTCGTTCGTGTCCTTTACACTACACAGCAGACATACACATTTAAAAATGTGGTAGACGTGCAAGTTACCGAGGAGCGAGTTTATATCCAATATGATCGTGAAGTTACAGAGGGTATTAAAGAATCGGTTACTACCGAAATTGAAAATAAGCTTGTTATGGCAATCATTGTTGAAGAAAGTAAAGTAGAGAACGGTAAAGCCTACACTGTTCGTGATAGCTTCTTGCGTAACATTGATGGAACTTGGGATTATAATGGACACGATGGGACCGCTGTAAAGAACGGTAAGATCATGGGAAGACAATTCCTCTCCAAACGATAAAACTTAAAGGCGCACTTTGCGCCTTTTTTGATTTTCCTCAAAGCTTTTTTCGGTTGGAAGAGGTAGAATAATAGTTCTACTCACAAAATAAGGATTAATAATGAAAGATTTGTACCAAGATGTTTTTTCTTTTTTAGATCGCACTTCAGAAACATACACTAGAGAGAATGCAAACAAACCTTCCCACCTCGTTAACACACATAGGGATCTCTTGGCGGGGATTTTAAGCAAACATATGGCAATGACACAGATACTGCCAAAAAACTTGTCAGAGTGGCATACAGAAGGTTTTGGACATATTCACGACTTGGATTATCTGCTCTCTCCTCTTACAAACTGTTGTCTTGTTAATTATCAAGATATGTTAGAAAATGGTTTTAAGATCGGTGCCGCACAGATAGAAAAACCAAAATCTATTGGAGTAGCTACCACAGTGCTAACTCAAATCATCCAAGCTGTTGCCTCCAGTCAGTATGGAGGTCAGACGTGTGCGCACATTGATAAAGGTCTTAGTCCTTATGTTGAAGCTAGTTTCCTTAAAAACATGGAGATAACCAAACGTCGCTACGGTTGTTATGCAAGGAAAGAAGCCCTAGAAATGACCGAACAAGATGTATACGATGCTATGCAAACTCTCTTGTATCAGGTTAATACTTTAATGAGTGTTAATGGACAATCTCCTTTTATTACAATCAGTATGGGTCTGGATACCTCTGTTTTTGGCAGAATGATCACAGCTAACTATCTTAAAGTGCATAGTAATGGTCTAGGCAAAGATCATGTAACGCCTGTATTCCCTAAAGTTATTTTCTTTTTACAAGAAGGTGTTAACATGAAACCTAGTGATCCTAACTATGACCTTAAGCAACAAGCTTTGGCATGTTGTGCTGATCGTATTTATCCAGATTTTATTTCTGTTCCTTTGAACAAAGAAGTTACGGGATCAGCAGATGGCACTGTTACGAGTATGGGTTGTCGTTCCTTTTTGTCGTACTATGCCACCGAACAAGGAGAAAAATACGATGGACGATTCAACCTTGGAGTAGTTTCTATCAACTTACCTCTGATCGCTGCGGAAGCGAGAAGTAAAGGAGAATCTTTCACCGATCTTCTTAATAAACATATGGAGATAGCCTACGATGCTCACATGCTACGTGTAAACCGTATCAGACATACCAAAGCATCTGAAAACCCTATTCTTTTCATGGAAGGGGCTTTAGCGCGTTTAAATGCCAACGATGAAATTGGTGTTTTGTTTGAAGGTGGTTATGCTTCTATTAGTATTGGTTATGTAGGTCTTGCCGAAGCTTTGGAAATCCTTTATCCAGAAGAAAAAGATAAAAAGGAACTTGGTAAAAACATTCTGCAACATATGAAAGATGTGTGTGCTGTGTTTAAAGAACGATCTAATTTGGCGTTTAGTCTCTATGGAACTCCAGCAGAATCTTTGTGCTATAAGTTTGCAACAGCTTTAAATGAAAAATACCCAGGTTTGGTAGAAAGAGACTATCTTACTAACTCTTTTCATCAACCTGTGTGGTTGGTAACAAACCCTTTTGAAAAATGGGATTATGAAGCAGGTTTTGCACAGATTAGTAATGGTGGTAACATAAGTTATGTCGAAACACCAAACTTAAAGAATAACTTAGAAGCTTTGGAGACTTTAGTAGACTACGCTTATGAACATATTCACTATTTTGGTATTAATCAGCCCGTGGATCAATGCTTTAAGTGTGGTTTTCATGGGGAATTTAAGGCAACGGCTAAAGGGTTTGAGTGTCCTGATTGTGGCAACCATGAAGAAGAAACTATTTCTGTAGTTAGACGTGTATCAGGGTATCTTTCTGCCCCTAATTCACGGCCTTATAACAAAGGTAAAATGCAGGAAGTTTTGCAAAGGGAGAAACATTTTTGAATTTTGCAGGATACGAACCTGTAGATCTTATTAATGGTGAGGGAGTTAGGTGCTCCCTCTGGGTTAGTGGTTGTAGCCACGGTTGTCGTGGCTGTTTTAACCAAAAAGCCTGGTCTTATTCTTATGGGAAACCGTTTACTCACGAAAATGTAGAGCAAGTTTTAAAAGATTTGTCAAGACCGTTTGTAAAAGGTTTAACAATTTTAGGAGGAGAGCCATTAGATCCGCAGAATATTTACAATGTTAAAAACCTTATAGAAAAGGTTAGAGATGTTTATGGGTCAAGCAAAGATATAATGGTGTATACAGGATATACTTTTGAGGAAGTGCCTTTGTATATTAAAAATCTTGTTGACATTATTGTAGACGGAAAGTATGAAATAAACAATCCAACTACAAAACCTTTCAGAGGGTCAGATAATCAAAGATTATGGACCAAAACGGCAAGTGGTTGGCAATCAGATTAACTTAGGAGGTTTCATGGTTACATATTTTGCTGTAGGAGATAGAGTAGGGACGGCAGGAGAACTTTTGAAGAACAGTGATCGGGACGTTAAAGACATTCTTGCAACCCTTGTGGATATTTTACAAAGAAAAGAGTTGCTTTCTGATCGAGATGTTGCTAAATTACTTGATATCGGAGGAGATGAACTTCAAAGACTTCCATTTTAAGTGAGGAGATAAGTAATGCAACATAGTGTAGTAGTCAACATGCCGAATAGTGGGGATAAATCTTTTGGTGTCCCTGCTAAAAAAGTGTGGAAAGCCCATTTTCATCTTACTTTATCTAACGTTAGTTCTGAAGAGTTGATGAAAGCAGCTAAGATTATTGGTGCCAAATGCACAACAATTGATTTACATCGGGATACAAAGTCTCAACGTGATCGTATGTTAACAAAGTATCAAAGCGATCTCGACACTACTTTAATGTTGCAGTGTGTAGAAAAACTTGAGAATGCAGGTTTCAATGTTGTTCGTTACAAACTGGAACGAATGTTTAAACATGTTGCCTGTGTTCTTTTCATGGATCTAAGTAAAGAAAATTATGGAGAAGTTCACATTAAGACTTCAGCAAGTGATCCCGAAGTAGAAACAAACTTCTTCCGTATTTCTTCTAATGCTGAAGAAATTGATTACCGATTTTATAATGCTCGCTTATATTCCGCAGAAGATAAGTTGCGTTTCAATGAAGCGTATGATATGCTCTTGAACAGTGGGATACAGATAAAAGGCTACCATATAGAACAAGTGGTAGTGGACAGTAATCTTAACTTAGACGCATGGTGGGCTTAATATGACTATTAAACATATCTCTTTTGATGTATGGAACACACTGATCACAGCAAACTCCAATTACGCAGACATGCGAGCCTGGACTATCGCAAAATATGGAGATATTACGGAAGTGGAAGCAAGAGCAGCTTATAAAAAGATTAAAAAGGAACTGGATAATGCAGCACTTCAAGGCAAAGCCGAGTGTGCAGCATACGCCTGGGAAAGACTTGGTTCTGAACTTGGGATAACGCCTTGGAAGTCTGCAAAGCTTCGTTTCGAGTGTGAACAGTGGTTCCTTAAGTTTCCACCACACGTAGCCGTGGATCTGCCGATGTACTTGCTGTATCTTTCGGGGCGTTATGATTTGAGTATTAAGAGCAATACCAACTTCATATCAGGGGATATCCTGCGTCGTGCTTGTAAGTTTGATAGTTGGAATTGTTTTGAGTTCACCCATTTCTCGGATGAAGCTTTACTTTGTAAACCAGATCCGCGATTCTTTGCTCGCACGCTCACGTATTCTCCGATCCCTCTGTTAGGGCACGAAGTATTGCACGTAGGCGATAGTGAAGAATATGATGGAAAATGTGTTGACTTAGGATTTAACTTCTGTCATATTAAGAACCCTAACGACTTACTAGAGAAACTTAAAAGAGGAGAAATTGTAAATGCGTAATCAAACTCAAATTTTTGCAAATAAATTTGATGACCTGGAAACTGCTACTTTTGATATCAAAGACTATTCAAAATTGAAATTTGGTAGTAACCAGGCTGCGCGTCGTATGGGTAAAGAATTGGCACTTCAGTTTTTTGCTCAAGTGGCAATGAAACATATTGGGGAACAATTTGTTATCATTCCTTCTCCTTATAACCATGTGCATAATGCTGCAACAATGATGACAGATCATTTTATTAATTACTTTAATATGTTGCAATCACAATATGATCAAGGTCGTTCAGCAGAACTGGATATTATTCATCGTAAAGTTAGCTATATCAACGATTATGGTTTCTTGGATAAAGCTAGTCGTAAGAAACTTATTGATGGGGATACATTCTACTGCAACAAAGAATTCTGGGGTGATAAGAAGCTTGTATTCATTGATGATGTAAATATCACTGGAACGCATGAAGACAAACTGATTGAGATCCTTGATGAAAATCAAGTTAAAAATGATGTTTACTTCTTGTATTTTGCAAAATACGAAGGTAATCAAGCAGATACCGAAGCTAAACTGAATTTTAACTACATTAATACACCAGAAGCGTTTGTTAAAATGATTAATGAAGAACGTGATGCACAGTGTCTTGTTCGTCCTATTAAGTATCTTATGGGCCAAAATCATGAAGACTTCAAAATCATTCTTAGCCAATTGCCACATTACTATGTAGAGCAACTTTTCTTTGGATGCTTGGGAGAAGGTTACAACCGAATTTCAAAGTATGCTGAAAACTTTGAATTCTTGGATCGTTACACAAAACAACACATTCTGTAATAAGGAGCTAAAAATGCTTAAAATTAAAACAGGTAATCTTATTGATGCCGCTAAAGCAGGTGAAGTAACTGTTATTGCTCATTGTTGCAACTGTATGTGTAATATGGGGGCAGGTATTGCCCCACAAATCAAACGAGCATTTCCTTACGCATATGCAGCAGACTTAGACACAATGGCTGGTGATCAAAGTAAACTAGGTTGTTTTAGTTTAGGGGTGCCAGACGAACAATCAGACCCTTTGGTATATAATCTATACGGGCAATACCGTTACGGATACAATGCTAAAGGTCGTCAGTTGGACTATGATGCACTTTACGATGCACTAATAGCTATGGCTAACGATTTGCTTCTCCGTGACCAAAAATGTAAGATCGGCTTACCTATGATTGGCGCTGGATATGCTGGAGGTAATTGGGCTATCATCCAAGTGATGATTGAAGAAACTTTAGTAAAAACAGGTCACGATGTGACTATTTATAAACTTTAAGAGGAGATTAATATGGGTGTTTTTGCAGGTATTGTTGCAGTGGTAAGCTTTTTTGTTATTGCTTTTTTGCTTAGTTTGATTCCAGCTTGGTTACTGTTGCTGGCTTACAACTATGTTGCTGAAGTCATGGGTCATGCAGATATCACTGTCCCAGTAACCTTCTGGACCGTGGTTTGTGTTTCGTTTATTCTGGCGGTATTACGAGGAATCTTTTCCTCTCATTCAACAAAATAAGTGTTGACATAGTTCTTAAAAAGAGTAAGATATATCATATGAAGCGGGGAATAGTTCCCCGCAAAGAGAGGAGAAAAGAATGCAACTTGGTTTCCCAATTATTGATGTAGTTGTTTTAGTTGGTATTTTAGCATTGTCTATTGGTATCGATTTCTTTGGTCATAAAGAGAATAAAGAAATTGGAATTAAATCTGCTTTGCTTTGGTCTGTTTTTTGGATTGCTTTAGCTTTAGGATATTACGCATTCATTTGGGTAGAACATGGTAAAGAGTTTGCCGCGCTTTTCCTAAGTGGCTATGTGTTGGAAAAGAGTCTTTCTGTAGATAACCTGATGGTGTTCATGGCGATTTTTGCAAGCTTTGGAATTAAGAGCACACATCTCCAACATAAGATTCTACTTTGGGGGATTGCAGGAGCCATTGTCTTCCGAGGTATTTTTGTTGCAGCCGGGACCGCTTTGTTTAACCTTCATTGGTCGGTCCAAGTGTTGTTCGGTTTGATTGTAGCTTGGTCTGCCGTGGCTATCATCAAAGGTGGTGACGAAGAAGAGGATATTGATTACTCTAAGCATTGGGCTGTTCGTTTAGTAGGTAAAGTTCTGCCTGTGCACAATGCACTGGATGGTGAAAAGTTCATCACCATTAAGAATGGTATTAAATATGCAACTCCTGCTCTTCTTTGTGTGTTTGTTATTGAGCTTACAGATATTGTCTTCTCTTTTGATTCAGTTCCGGCTGTGATCGGTGTGACACAAGAACCTCTGCTAGTTTATTCTGCAATGCTGATGGCTGTTCTTGGTTTACGTGCACTTTTCTTTGTGTTGAGTGTAGCTGTGAAGTATCTGGTGCACTTAGAGAAAGCTGTTGCTGTGGTTCTGGTGTTTGTTGGTGCTAAACTTATGTATCACCCGTTCGGTGAAACACTTCATGCCAAGTGGTCATTCTTCCCGCATGATATTTCCCCTAACGTAAGTCTGATGATTGTTCTAGGCACATTAGCTCTTGGTGTTATTGCAAGCTTCATCTTCCCTGAAAAAGAAGAAGCTGCTGTTTAATAGATGAGCCTCCTTCGGGAGGCTATTTTATAGGAGAGACTTATGAATAATTTTGATGAAATTCAAGAACTTGTTTGGGATTTATCTGGTGATGTGGATTACGTTTTAGATTATCTTTCAAAAGTTTACCCTGGGGTAAGCGTTATGATCGTGACCAAAGATCCAATTAATTTGCCTCCTAACGTGGTAGCTTGTTGTGGGAGTGGTTCAGGGGAAGTAGAGCCTGTATCTCGTTGGGAATTAACTAAAGCTGTTTCAAAACGAAACGGTGAAGTTTTGAATATTGATATCGAACAAATATGGACTTCTCCAGCAGCCAAATGGAATGATCCGAATGGTTGGGATTTGTTCTTCTGGGATAATGAAACTGATGATGAGGTATTTTTAAAATGAAATACTTGTTGGTTGTGTTTGAAAATATTTGTTTTGCAATAGGGTTGTTTGTTGTAATTTTTGTATTGACAAGCGTAATCAACGGCAGTAAAGTGAGTTTATACCGAGATGGAGAGCAACTTTATTGCTTCTCTGGAGATTTCAAACATAGATGTATTAATAGTCAAAATGAGGAAAGCAAATATGAAAAAACTAGCCCTGATTTTAATTGGTTGTATCTTTTTAACAGCTTGCGAGGATGAAACAAATCCTGCACAATACCAACAACCTCCTCAACAATACGCTCAACAAGGATCTGACGGAGATACAACTATTATCAACAATGGTGGCGGTTCTAGTAGTAGCGGTGTTGGTGAGTTTGCTACAGGTATGTTGTTAGGGCATATGATGAGTGGTGGTAGTAATCGTAGCAGTGGGGATTATAACGATAACAGAACGATTATTAATAAGCATTATAATACACCTAAACCGAAAACTAATTTTTATGGTAAGCCTAAACAAGAGATAAAAACTTATGAAAAGCCGAGACAAACTTTTAAAACAAATAGTAGCTATACAACTCGTAAATCTTACAATAGCCCTTTAAGTAAAAAGAGTTCATCTCGTAGCAAGCGACGTTAATAAGGAGAAAAACAATGACAATTTCTATTCGTACTTCCATTACAGGTGTTAAAAGTTTGCCTAATGCTTTGCAAATCACACGTGCTTTGAGGGATACGTTCTCTGCTGTGGATGAGCATAAGATGCTCGATAATCTCTCAAATTGGCCCTATTTTCATTATTTTAAAAATGAAGACGACGAGTTTATAGACGCTGTTTCTTACGGTTATGATTTCGGTAAGGAGGTTTCCCCTGAAGAATTTGTAGCTACGGTGTTCCCAAACGGTTTGCCTACTCGCAGTAAACGTAAAAAAGGACCAAAAAACAAGAAACGTGCTACTAATAAAGCTACCATTTTCTTTACTGATGGCACACAATATACGATTAAAGATTTTGAAGAGGTATCTTATACAGCAGGTGGGAGTCTTTCTTTCTACACCATCAAAAAACAAAACTATACGTTCAGCCATGTTTCTAACATGATTGAAATGTTAGTAGAAGATATTGAAAGCGTGGCTGTGTTAGGTATGAATAAAAGCTTTTTAATTACAAATATTTCAGATTTCAGTGCAAGTTTATCTGGCCCTGATTTTGAAGCCACGACCACGCATTTCGCTTTTAAGGTGTAAGTTATGCATACCGAGAGAGACTTGCAACTCTTGTGGTGGGAAGTGATGCAGGAAATAAAAGAAGATTTTCCTGTTTACTACAACATGTTACGTGAAGCAGGATATAAAGCTTGTGTTAGAAACAAAGTGAATAACTCTTTCGGTTGGTGCAACTACCGAGATAAAATTGTTGTTGTAAATTGGCACTTGCATAAGAACTCCACAAGAGATATGATCGTGGATACAATGAAGCACGAAATTGCTCATGCTATTGATGGTTGTATGGGTAAGTTTAGTAGGCACGGTGCTCATTGGCAAAAACTGGCAGCAGAATTAGGGGCTAATCCTAAAGCCACTTCCAAAGAGCCGTTGAACCACGAATATAAATATGTTCTTGTTCTGGTAGATAGGTTTGCGACAAGATGTGTTAGAGGTTATAATCGTAAACCTAATCGCATGTACCCAGGTAAGCAACCTAATATGTGGTTGAAATCAGATAAAGAAGGGACCGAAGGAAAATTATGGTTGTATAAATGGGACGATTGGGTTAAAGTAGCTAAAGAGTACGGTGTTTCACCATATATAAGAGATGCAGAAGAGGAGAATGAAGAATGACAAGTCCATTTTTAAAAGCAGCTACTGGTGGTCAGAAGAAGCCTGAAATGAGCGTATTTGCTGCAACAACAGATGCAAGTAAATCTGTATTCGCTCCAAGCGTGTTAGATGCCAGTCCTGTTTATGCACCAGCGGCACCGCAAGAAGTTCCAGTTTTGCCTTCTATGACCCGACAAGAGATCGAAGAGATTGGAGCAGAGGCAGGAACAACCTTGCGTTCCTTGAATGCCGAGGTATTAAAACATCAACGTAGTAATCAAGGCGATCAGATGAGTGAACGACTCACAGCTTTGATTAAACAGGCAAAACAACTTGATCCAAACTCTATTAAACAAAGCAAAGGTATTACTAAACTCATTAAAAAAGTTATGGGTATGAAAGAAGATCTGTTTGGGGAGTTTGATAATGTTAATAACCGTATTGAAGAGTTGGTAAAGAACCTTCAAATGGATATTCGCAAAGAAGAAGATTCCTTGGTATATCTTGAAAAGCTACATCAAGCTATTGGACAATATGCTGCAAGTTTGAACCGAGATATGCAGCTTCTAACAGCAACCTATGAAAAAGAAGAACAAGCTTTGGCTGCTCTTCCAGAAGATGCAGTAGAACAGCGACAAGTGATCCGAGATACTTTGGATCTTCTGGAGATTCGTATTGCAGATTTAAAAGCATTGCGCCTACTGTGTGTCCAAATGGGACCGCGTGTACAAGGTATGCAAAAAGTTTCTGCAAGCTTAATGCGATCTGCGCGTAACATAGTAAATAATGTTATTCCTGCTTACTCTGCTAACTTCTCAATGTATATCGAGAGCTTACGTCAAATGAAAGCAGCAGAGACGCAGAATAACGTTCTTGATGAATTTAACCTGGCAATTAAACTGGGTAGCGATCTTGCCACACAGAATCAGATCGAAGCAGCAGCACTGGCTAACCGTCAAGTGTTGGATATTGAAACTCTGCGTCACGATCAGGAAAACTTGGTTAAGATGCTGGAAGAAACTAACCGCATCAATACGGAAGCCCGTGCTGCTCGTGTTGATTATATTAATGAAGTTCAATCTCTGGAAGACGGGATGGTAGCTGCTGTGAAACGAGGGCTTGGTAAATGAGAATCCGTATCTATATAATTGATGAAGACATTGGTGTTCGTTATGATGACGAAAAACGATTCGCACCGATGGGAGGCATATATCCCCCAAGTGTTCTAGCAGTTTGTCGTGATTGTTATATTTATGAAGGTTGTCGTAACTTCCGTAAATTCGAACTCCTTGCAGATATTGACTTCAATGAGGAGGAGGAGGAGTAATGAAAATATTACGAGTGAATATTGAAACTGCTTGGTGTGGATGCAATGAGGTTGTGGATATCGAAATTGAAGATGATATGTCTCAAGAGGATATAGAAGATCTTGCGCACGAAACCTTTCAAGATTATTGTAATTACGGGTTCCATATTTTAGAGGAGGAAGAGGATGTTTAACTACGATAACGATCCTAATATTATCCAGTTAACCCGACAAGAACTGATCACAATCATTGAAGATGCTTTTATTGATGGCTGGAATACACAAGATAATGACTGGGGTGGACCCGAAGCTTTTCTGGAACATCATAAAACTTATGGAGACTTTTGTGAAACCACTGTAGCTCTTGATAATCTGAAGGAGAGTTTGTAATGGGTTGTTTTAGCTTTCTGTGCAAAGAATCGGGCAAAGCTGCCCTTTCTACTTCTTTCGACGGATCACCTTGCTACCTCTTTCTTTTGAAGGACGGTGTTGTTATTGAAGAGATGTATGGCAACTATGATAGTTATGGTTGTGTTTTCTCTGGAAAGGAGGATGAAAATGGTGTTCGTGAACGATTTGAATGGGCTATGGATTGGAGTAAGGTTTGTGATTTGATGCATTCCTCAAATCCAAGGGACGGTATCGCTATGGTGCTGGAAGAGTACTTTACAGGTGAAATCCCTACAGAACAATCTGACGGAGATCCTAACCAAGGTTGGGGTGATGGTGAAGAAGATCCAGATTGTTTTTTCAGCACAGAAAAGAATAAGTTTAAACGTGTTGACAACCCTTATCACAAAGTGCATAATACTCTCATTGAAACAGAAGATGACAAGATGGAAATTGAAGAAGATGATCCTCTTGTAACACTTCCTATAAGTGAGTTACAAAAGATCACTAAGGAAGCTTACGATTTGGGCTTCAAAATTGGTAGAGGAGGTATGCGTGTTTAGATTCAATATTCAAGAAGAAAAAAGTCAGGATTTACCTATTGCTTTCGAAGATCTTGACGTAGGGGCCACATTCATGTATTATGATGCCTATGAAGACGCAGGGTTGGATACCTACCGTAACTTGGTGTTCATTAAAAATTCCACAAACAGTGCGATCTGTATTAATGGATCACTAGCACAACGAGGCTATACTCATTGCATCCCACCAGATACCAATATGGTGGAAGTAGATTTAGAAGTTACCAATATTACACTTAAGAAGGAGAAATAATATGTCCGAGAAAATCAGCCTGAAAAAACGTCAAGAAAACCTTGCTTTCTCTCTGAAAAAGAATAAGAACCTGAATGAAGGTAAGATTGTTCTTCGTGTAGCATGTGCTCTAGATATTTCTGGTAGTATGCATGGTCTATATTCTAGTGGGGTAGTGAGTGATTTTGTAGGTAAACTGCTTCCTTTTGGTATGCTGTTCGACGATAATGAACAAATTGACATGTGGGCCTTCAATACGAGTTCTCAAGAGCTTACCCCAGCAACAGCAGACGTTTACGATGACTATGTTGGTAAATGTATGCGTAATGTTCGTATCGGAGGTGGAACAAATTACGCCCCTGTAATGGCAGATATCTACGACGAGTATTTTGGCACTGTTACCAAATATATTACCACTAAACAAGTGGTACAAGAGGAGGCTCCAAAGAAAGGCTTCTTTAATCGTCTGCTTGGTAAAACTGAAACAGTGTCTGTAGAGCGTGAAAAAGTTGTAGCTGTATCTGAACCAGGTGCTGACGTTACCCCTGGTGTTGTATTCTTCCAGACGGATGGTGAGAATGGTGATCCTAGTGCTGTTCGTCGTCTTATCGAAGAGAATAAGAATAAACCTATTTATTGGTTCATGGTTGGCGTTGGTAATGAGAAGTTTGGCTTCCTGAAAGAACTGGCAAATGCTTATGATAATGTTGGTTTTATTGGCATTAAAGATTTAGACTTGACAGATTCAGAGCTTTATGACAAACTCTTATCTGAAGAGTTCGGAGAGTGGGTTGTTAAAGTAGGTGCTAAAAAATGATCGACGAGCTTGCCTCTCAAGTCATAGAAAATTATTGGCGCGAGAGAGAAGCTTTCATTATGCGCAGTCTCAAAGAGTATTTCATTGGGACTGTGCGAATGGAAGATATTGTAAGTAGAGTAGAGATTCATGTATGGCCTGATTATGAAGAATGGGTTGACAAAGAAAATGAAAATGCTATAATTCTTCGTATATACAAACCGGAGATAACATTAGGAGGAAGAAGTGTTAAACTTCGAAATTGATGAGCAAAAAGTAAATAAACGATGCCTTACCATTAAAGATTTGGATGTAGGAGATACTTTCGTCTATGAAAATGCATTTGACGAAAATGGTTTAGACCTTAGTGAAATAATTGTTTATTTAAAAGTAGATGATGGGGAAAATGATTATTCTGCTGTAGAACTAAACCATCATGCACAATTAGTATCAATCCAAAACACATCTAAGCTTTTGGAAGTAGAATTGACTGTAACTGGTATTACACTTAAATAATAGAGGAGACAAAAGATGACTGATAAAATTTCCCTGAAAAAAGGCTCTAGCGAAAAAATTTCCCTGAAGAAAGTTGCTCCGGCTCTGAAAGAACTACGCCTGGAATTCTCTTGGAAATCTGATTCTAAACTGGATCTGGATGTAAGTGCACTGGTTTGTCGTCACAATGCCGCTGGCAATCCTGAAATGCTGTCTGCACGTCATCTGGTTTGCTATGCTAACAAGTTTGATCCTGAACGTTCTACCTTCGCTGGTGACGATGTTCGTGATGGAACTGGCAGCATGGAGCAGATTGATATTACTCTGGCTAAAATCTCTCCTGATGCACAAGAGATTGCCTTTGTTCTGACCATTGATGATGATACAGGTCTGAAACGTTTTGGTCATGCTTCTGAAGGTATGCTTAAAATCTTCGACTCCGAGCGCAATGTGGAAATTCTGGATTTTGACTTCCTGGCTCCTGAAGTAGCTGGCAACACAATCTGCCACGTGGCTTCCTTGGTTCGTGAAGATGGGGAATGGAAGCTGAAAGCATATGGTGTAGGTAAAGCTGGTCTGGATATTTGTGATGTTGTGATGGCCTTCGGTGGTAAAAAAGAATGGTATGAATGTCCATAATAATTAACAAATGATTTTGAGGGGGAGAAATCCCCCTCTTGCAATAAAGCCTCTATCGTGTTATACTAGAAATTCGTTAACTTAAAAAGGAGGCAAAATTTGCTGATAAAAAACTTTGTAACAGTTGCGTTACTATCCTTAACTGCTTTTACATTTACACCTGTTGTGGCGAAAGCCGAAGCTGCAAACGTAAAAACCGCTAAAGTAGTTCACAAATGTACAAAGCAATACAATGATAAAATTCTATTAGCTTGTGCAATTTACGCAGAAGGTCGCGGTCTGGGTAAAAAAGGAATGAATGCCGTTGGGAATGTGGTAATCAACAGAAGAAATGATACCTACTTCCCTAACACAGTCAGAGGAGTCTTGTTCCAGAAAGGGCAATTCTCATATGCGAAAACTTTTAACGTAACAGAGAAAGATAAGTGGCAGGAAGCAAAAGCAATAGCGGAGCGTTTACTTTATTTAGAGAAACATTTTCCTGAATTGCGGTCTGTTTTAGATGTTACTAAAGGTGCTCTATACTTCAAGAAACGGAATATACGAACACACTGGGAACGTGATATGCGTCTTGTTTATCGAGATAAAGTGCATGGTTTCTATCTACCAAAGGGGAGTTAAAATGCAAGAAGATAATACTGTTGTTGTAGCAAGTTACCTGGTTGTCGGTCTTACTGAAGAGGATGTATACTACACCCGTAAGCATTTAGAAGCATACGCTACTTTGTTTATGGAAGATGAAAAGGATGTAGATAAATATAGCATTGATATGATCAACGACAGTATTTATCCTTGTATGGTTCTTAAAGTAGATGCTGTGTTGTGGGAGCGTTTTGCAAGGACTCATGATGCTGTAGAATGCTCCGCAGTAATGTCTCAAAACAACATTTTAGGGGAGATTCATTGATGGGAGAAGTCATTGAAGTCAATTTTCGCACTAAACAGAAAGTGCAAAAATATGTCGTTATTAAAAACATTTGCGTTGTCTGCTTCAATACAGTAATATACGACTCACGACGCGGAGAAAACGAAAATGAACCTTACATTGAAATTTCTAAGAACAAAGGTCAATGTATTTGTAAGAACTGTGCAGTAGCTATTAAGGAGGTTGTAAATGAAAACGCTTGGGACCAATGAAACTGGCGAGATCTCTCTTCAAGAAGTGACAAACGACAAACTGATTAAACTACGGGACGTAGCCCGTGACCATCTCCAAGAATCTTTTAAAGAATATATGGAAGCACGAGATCGTGTGATCCAGATTCAACAAGAAATGATTAAACGTGGGATTGTAGCTGACAGCTAATATAACGGAGGGGGAGAATGATTTATTATATTACTCCCTATCTGACAGGAAATATCGGCAAGGCTATCAATGAAGCCATTGCCGTTCTTCCAGATGATAGTTGGGTGTGTTTAAGAGATACCGATACAATGTTCCTCCTACCTGATCAACCATCTATGCTTGAAGAGCTTGTTATGTCAAACCCGCCTTTTGATGTAATAGGTGCAACTTGTAACAGGTTAGGCAGTGGTTATCAGCTTTTCTCTAACCAAATTAATGATGATCCAGATATTCTAAACCATATAGAATATGCTAAGATTGCAAGAGAATATCATAAAGTGAGTGTTGAAGAAGTTCCTTTCGGAACACCTCTGGCAGGTTTCTTCTTGCTTTTTAGAAAATCATTGTGGAATGAAATTCCTTTCGAAGAAAAATCTATCCAATTCGACTTAATTTTCTCTCGCACTTTACATGAAAAAGGAAAGAGGTTAGGATTGATGCGGGGAATGTATCTGTTTCACATTTACAGATTAGGTCAAACAAATCCTCAACGGTCTATACATCATTTATTACACTGTCATGATCACAGTAAAACTATTTAGGAGAGAAAATGGAAAATATTAAAATTGGAGTGGGTGTTATCACTGTAGGTGTCCGTCCACTTAAAGACTACCTTGTAACAGATCCACGTGCAGATTTTCGAGTATTCAACGATCCAGATCGTAAAGGTGTAGCTTATGCCAGGAATGAACTTATGCACCAGTTTTATGAAGAAGGTTATGATTATTGGTTTATTTTTGACGACGATTGCTACCCAGTCATGGAGGGATGGGAAACATATTTTGTAGATCAAGCTGTCTCTGGAGGATGGGATTTCTTTGGTATGCCGGAGTACTTCAAAGATAAAGTTGTTGGAAGCAAAGGAGAAGTTATTCTCTGGGAACTTGCAATGTGTCAATTTGCAATGTATTCTCGTGCCGTTGTTGAGAAGATGGGTTATTTCCGTCCTTACACTCACGGTTATGGTTTTGAAGATGCTGAATGGGGACACCGTTTGCAAGCTGCTGGTTTGAATCATGGTATTCAGGCAACACCTTGTCCACTTCGTATCATGGCTTATATCCACCCAGACGATGTTTTTGGAAACAACCCTATGCCTTTTGCTAATCTGACAAAAGAAGAGAAAGAAGCTGCTATCGGGATTAACTGGGAAGAATATAAAGCATCTTTAGAGGATATTAAAAATGGGAAAATCCGAATTTCCTATGAGGAGGCACTGGCACATGTCAAATAAAAAATGGTCTAAACTAAAAATTGATGCAAAACCTCATAGCGGTTGTGACTATCATCGTATTGTTATGCCATTTAACAACAATAATTTTCAACCTAAGAAAGATATTGTTGTGTTTAACCGTATCCATTCTAAAGGTGCAGAATACGTTTTATCTTTGAAACGTCAAGGTGTTAAGATTGTTGTAGATTTAGATGATTTCTACCAACTTAATCCAGAACATTATTTAGCAAGTCTATACGAGTCAAACACTCATGCTATTGTAGCTATGGTTAAGCTTGCTGATGTGGTTATTGTGACTACGGAATATTTGGCATATAAGATCCGTCACTTAAATAGGAATGTTGTTGTGATCCGAAATGCACTTCCTTTTGATAGTGGACAATTCACTTTGTCAAATGATCGTTCATCCGGTACCCCTGTTGTATGGGCTGGCGGTGCTAGTCATGAACCAGACTTACGACTAGTCTCTAATACTTTCGATGATGAACTTCTTACTATTGCGGGATATGAGGCATCACAAAGCATCACGGGACAAGAGTGGATTAAGATTCGCAGAAATTTACCAAATGCCAAATATAAAGCCGCTGTAAAAGATTTAGATAATTACATGAGTGTTTACGAAAGTCATGCTATTGCTATAGCTCCTTTGGTAGATAACGATTTTAATAATTGTAAAAGTAATCTCAAAATCCTGGAAGCTGGAGCAAAAGGTATTCCAATTGTTTGTTCTAAGGTATTACCTTATTTTAACCCTGTAGATGCTCGCGCTGTTGCTTACGCAGAGAATAAAGCAGAATGGCATTACGAAATTGTTAAGCTTCTTCGCAATCCAAACTATCGGGAAGATCGTGGCTTGTTCTTGGCTGAACATGTTCGAACACATTATAATCTGGCAGATGCAAACGAGTTGCGACGCCAGGTTATTGAAAGTTTGTAGGTGAAGTATGGGACAAATAATTCTTGACAATCGTAATGGAATCAATTATAGTGTCTGCGATTTCCATAGGGTAGTGCTGCCTTACTCAAGGCAGTTCTCTTCACAACCTAAACACAACGTTTTCGTTTTTAACGGGGTGCCAACAAAAGGTAAAGAGGGCTTTTTAGCCCTTAAAAACCTAGGCTTTAAAATGGTTATGGATTTGGATGACTCTTTAGTTATTCCAAAAGGACACATGTTAGAAGGTATTTTTGAATCAGGTATTCGTGAACATTTAAAATGGTTTTTAGAGCACAGCGATCTTGTTACAACTACGACACCTGCTTTGCAAGTTGAACTTTCACAATACAATGATAATGTGCACATAATCCCTAATGGACTTCCTTACGATGAAGGTCAGTTTGTGTTGACCCGTGATCGCTACTCCAAAACTCCATTAGTCTGGGCTGGAAGTGAAACACATAAACAAGACTTGGCTATCTTGCCCGATTTTGGTAAAGATCTTACAATATGTGGTTTTCGTAGGGATTCTGAAGTTTTAAGTAGTCGTGAATGGTCTGTGATCAGAGAAAATGTAGCACCAACTTGTGTTTATGAAGGTGTAAGACCATATGCCAACTACATGGAATCTTACGATGGTCATCAAATCAGTCTTGCGCCATTGATTGATAACGTGTTTAATAATGCAAAAAGCAATCTTAAAATTCTTGAGGCAGGTGCTAAGGGTTTACCTTTGATCTGTTCTCCTCGTGAGAATTATCATACACAAGAGTTTAAAGATTTGTTATTCTTTGCTGAAACACCTTCCGAGTGGAAAGATATTACGGAATACTTATTAAGTGCTCCCGATGTTTGCATGGAGAAAGGATTAGCATTAGCTAAGTATGTCAGGACTCATTATCACATTGATGTGTTGAATGAGCGTCGTAGACTTTTATTTGAGGAGCTATAATGATTAACACTTTTGATTTTGAATATACCACTCGTAACGGGAAAGCCTTAGTTGTGGAGGTGGATTACTATTATGAAGAGCCTAACCCGCTTTCTCGTGAAAGTGATTGGGATTACCACGGAGGGCTTTTAATTGACGGTATTCGTTTTTATGAAGGCTCTACAGAAGTTTTTGAAAAAGATTTAAATGTAACTGTAGCAGAAATTGCTTTCCAATTTAGAAAGCATATGGAAGAACTTGAAGCAGAATATATGATGGAGACTAACGAACCATTTTAACAGGAGAACAAAGTGTCGCACATTATAACTAAATATGGATTTGATGTTGATCTTAGCAAGGAAGGACATACAGGTTGTCCGCGCTGCATGAAAAATGGCAAGGATCGCTCTCGTAATAACCTGATGGTTTATGGATTAGATTCTAATGGAGAGCATAAAGGTGCTAAGTGCTTTGCGTGTGAATACACTATTCCTAGCGTAGAATGGTTACGAGAAAATGGTGAAGTTTTAGAAGAAGAGGAGGAGATTGTGGGTTCGGAATTTAATAAACAGATTCATCGTAAAATTGTTCAAGAAACATCAACCAACCCACGTGGTTATCGAGGCATTAAAGAAAAAGTTTCATCTTTCTATGGTGTTCGTTATGAATACCGTCAGGAAGGGGATCAGATGGTAGTAGAAAGTTGTTTATATCCAACTACTATCGGTAAAGAATTGGTTGGTTTTAAGCGTCGTATTCATCCTAAAGATTTCAGTAAACCTATTGGTCAAGTAGGTAAAGATGTAGATCTTTTTGGACAAATTCGTTTTGCAGACCGTTCTCACACTGTGGTAATTACAGGTGGTGAACACGATGCTCTGGCAGCTTATCAAATGCTGTCTGAAAACTTGGACAACAAATATGAGCTTCCAGCAGTAGTTAGTGGCACAACTGGTGAAACCAGTATGTATAAACAAGTTCAGGCACAATATCCTTTCTTTGAAAAATTTAAGAAGATTATTGTTTGCATGGATAATGACAAAGCAGGTAATGAGGCATTTGAAAATATTGTTAAGGTGCTGCCTCGTAACAAAGTCTACCGTATGCAGATGGATCTAAAGGATGCCAATCAGTATCTGGAAGAAGGCCGTGCAAAAGATTTCGTAAAAGCTTTTTGGAGTGCTCGTCTATACACCCCAGCAGGTGTTTATGCTTCTAATGTCTTGTATGAAGCTGCATTAGAATGCTTGGAATCCAAGATGATTACCTTGCCTCCTTTTATGCGTGTAGCTGCAAACATGCTGGGTGGTGGTTTAGTAGAGGAAGAGATTACAGTTATCCTGGCAAAGACCAGTATCGGTAAAACTTTGATGGTGAACGAGATCACCAAACATATTATTGTTGCGCACCCAGAACATACCCTAGGTATTCTGTCCTTGGAAGCAACTTATAAGAAATATTCTCGTAACCTGTTGTCCTCGTTCCTGCATATTCCTCTACACAGGAAAACACCGGAAGAGAAATTTCAAATCTTGGAAGAGAATAAAGAAAAAATCCTAGATTTTTACGAAAGAGAAGATGGATCACCACGTTTTTATGTGTGTGATGATCGTGGAGCAGATGTGGAGTCTATCAAAGAAAAAGTTTTGGAGATGATCATCTATTTTGGAGTAACAATTCTTGTTATCGACCCTTATTCTGATTTGCTTTCTGGTATGGATGTTCAAGCCCAGGAAGAGTTAGCAACATGGTTGAAGCGCATCATGAAAGAGTATGCTATAACTATTATCGTCATCTCGCACGTTAAGAAATCGGCTAATGGTGGCAATGAACACTTAACAGAGGACGATGCAATGGGTAGTAGTTTCTTGGCTAAAGGTGCTGGTATTACCTTAGCTTTGGAACGAGATAAAGCCGCTGAAGACCCTGTAGAACGCAATACGACTCATTGCTTTATCCTAAAAAACCGTGAGTTCTCGGAAACTGGTCCGGCAGGGCAGTTTTACTATGACATTAGAACTGCAACTCTGCATGACAAAGAGCAGTATTTCAACAATCCTGCTAATTTGCCTACGGATAGCAACTATTAAGGGCTTCGGCCCTTTTATTAAAAATACCTGTTGACAACTTTGCGGAAGGGACTTATACTTGTCTCATCAACCAAACAAGAGGAGAAGTAAAAATGCGTATGACAATCGATCTGAATGCAAAAGTTAAAGCTGCTGGTGCTCTGGGTGCTGGTGTTATTAAACACAAACAAGCGTTGGCATTTGCCATCCCACATATGATTGTTGAGGATCATCCTGAAGAGTTTGCTGTAAAAGTTGTTGAGAACAATGTCTCTGTTATTGAACATCTTCCAACTGGACGTTCTTACCGTGTTGTTTCTTCTAAAGGTTTCCGTTTCGATGTAAGCCCTTCTTTCACAAAAGGTGCTGGTCGTAGTAAAGTGGGTATTCTTTCTTACAAATATTATATCGATAAAGTTGCAGATGGTGTCGCATTCTGTCGTGTAAGTGAAGGTAAAGTAGATATCATCTTTAAAAATACCAAAAACATGGTTATTTCTGACGATGGTAAAGTTGACCTCACTATTGAGTTCGCTAACAACTAAGGAGGACTATTGAGCAAGTTGAATACACTTGATCAATATTACACTAACCCCGCTTATGCGGGGTTCTTATGTGATAAGATCAAAGAAATTTTTGGAGAGGAAGCTAACTACGTAGAACCATCTGCGGGAGAAGGAGCTTTCTCTTCTTGTTTTAAAAACATAACTTCTTTTGATATTGACCCTAAGTTTGAAGATTGTATTGAGGCAGATTTTTTAGCTCAATCTGTTGAGTCTGTTGGCAGTGTAACTGCTTTTGTCGGTAATCCTCCGTTTGGAAAAAATGCTAGTCTTGCCATTAAGTTCTTTAACCATTGTGCTGAAATGTTGGATAACGAAGGTGGTATTTGTTTTATCTTGCCTCGCACATTTCAAAAAATCTTTTTTGCACACAAACTAAATCCCCACATGCATCTTCTTTACGAAGAAGAATGTCCAAAAGGATCTTTTATTCTTCATGGAGAACCTTGGGATGTTCCTTGTGTATTCCAGATATGGATTAAACGCAACGAGAAGCGTTCTCCCGTTGTTTTAGGAGAGAATCGACTGTTCGTATTAGGTAACAGTAAAGACTACGATATAGCCGTTAGGAGAGCGGGAGCAAGTGCAGGTAAAGTGTTATCAGAAGAAGATTCTCTATCTGAAGCATCTACCTACTTTTTAAAAGCCTTGACTTCTGATCTTAAAACGCGTATCATTGAGGCTTACCCGTTACTTAAAGCTGAAGCTAGTAAAACTGCGGGAGTAAGAAGTTTAAGTTTAAAAGAACTTCAGTGGGTTCTGGAGAACATTAGAAAGGAGGAATAGTGAGTAAGTTTACATGGGATATTGAAGCAAACGGATTGTTGAATAATGACACTATTGATTATTTAGCTAGTCCTTATCGTCTCAAAGACACATTTCAAATGCACTGTATTGTCTTAGAGAACCATGAAACAGGAGAAATAGTAGCTTTCCACGATGGCCCTAAATACATCTTTGATGGGCGTCCTTATGAAGAGTCAGATGGTAAATACACATATGTTCTTAAAGAGTATGTGGCGCAAGATTACACACATTTTCAACTAAAAGATTTCCCAGATTTTATTAATCATGAAGGTTATTTTAAAGACAAGCCTGAATATCTGGTTGAAATGGCTGTGGCTCACAACGGTATCAACTACGACTGGTTGGCTACAAAACTGTTTTATGGATTAGATTACAGTGTTAAATATAATACGTGGGGCAAAAATAAGGTAAAACTTATTGACTCCTTGATTTTGAGTAAAGTGTTAAACCCAGATCGAAAGATTGAGGGCAAATCAGGACATAGCTTGGCAGCACTTTCTCGAAAAGCAGGTGGTGATGTAAAAATAGATTTCCGTAAAGAGATTCCAGAAGAAGATCGATTTAAGACTTTTGCTGCGGATATGCTTTATTACTGTATCTATGACAACAAAGCCAATACGAGCGTATATAACTACCTTATGGAAGAATGGGGTGATTATGATAAATGGGAAGGTCCATTTGAACTTGAACAACGTGTAGCAGACATTATTACACGCCAGGAACACCGTGGGTTTGCTTTTAACATGAAACAAGCAGAAGAGAACCTTGCTTTTTTGGATGCAGAAATGGAGCGTCTTCGTTTACTCGTTGAGCCTATTTTGCCACCTAAACCAGCAACAAAAGGTTATCTTAAGGCTTTTATTCCACCTAAGTTGCAAATTAAAAAGAACTTAGAGCCAACTAACCATATGATCAATTTTGCTAAGAAACATGATGGTCATTTGGAAGAGAGGGATGGCGATTGGTGGTTAGTTATGTTGGGGAAAGAGTGGAAACTGCCAGTTGCAGCAGATGAGCCTCTATGTGATCCTAACATTCCTGCAACATTGAACGATACAACCCATATTAAAAACTGGCTTGTAGGATTAGGTTGGGTACCGTCTGAATATAAAGATAAAGACTTGACTCTTAAATCTGGCACCAAGATTAAAAAGAGCGAGGAAGAACTTCAGAAAGGTATTCGAGCTTACGTTGAGCAAACTCTATCTTCTAATTTTTGTCAGGATCGTTGTGATCATCTGGAGTGCACACCGGAAACCTTGGAAAGGAAGATTCAAGAGCGTATAGCAAAAGGTAAAGGTCGCGGTCTTAAAGTATTGACTAACCCGTGTTTTACCAAAGGTCAGGAAAAAGAAATTTGTCCTAACCTGCAAGCTTTGGGTGAGAAGTTTCCTTATGCTACACAGATTGTAGAATACTTAACGTATAAGCATCGTAGGAACTCTATTTTAGGTGGCGGTGCTGATTGGGAAGAAGATGAAGAAGATCAAGAATACGATAAAGGTTTCTTAGCCGCAGTAAGGGCTGATGGGCGTATTCCTACCCCAGCCGCTACATGTGATGCTGCAACCTCTCGTATGAAGCATAGATCTGTAGCTAATATTCCTCGTGTCACATCTTTGTTTGGGTGGGAGATGCGTAACTTGTTTGGTGTAGAGGTTCCTAAATACTTCCAGATCGGCTACGACTTCGACTCTTTGGAAGCAAAAATTGAATCACACTACTGTTGGCGGTACGAGCCGGAGCCACACGAATATTGTAACGCTCTGTTGTTAGAGAAACCTAACGATGTTCACACAATGATGGCAAAACGTATCACTGAAACTATTGGACGTAAATTTGAACGTAGTCCTGCTAAATCTGTTAAGTATGGTATTACCTATGGTGCACAAGCCGACAAGGTTGCTAAAACAATTGGTAGCGATAAGTTTACAGGTCAATTGGTGTTTGATGCTTTCTGGGAAGCTGCATTCCCATTGGCGCGTCTTAAAGAACGTTTAAACGATTTTTGGGTTAAGACTGGTAAACAATATGTTTTGGGTATTGACGGTCGTAAGGTTCCTACTCGTTCTGCTCACGCGATTCTTAACTCTCTGTTCCAAAGTGGTGGGGTTATCTGTGCTAAACGTGCAATGGTTATTTATGACGACATGATCGAAGAAGAAGGACTAAGTGTTGACTTCTTTAAAGATGACTGGAAGAATAAAGACTTCGTGCAACAAATGATTGCATATCACGATGAAGCCCAGCTTGAAGTTTCTCGTAACCTTGTAGAATTTAAATGGTTTTCACCTGAATCATTAGGTTGGAAGAAAGTAGACGATCCTGAAGAACAAAAGAAAATTGATAAAGAATGCCTTGCTAAAGTTGAAGAATGGAAGCATAATAAGGAAAAAGAGACGGGACAAATTTGGGCTAACATTCATGAATCTCCCAAAGGTGGATGGTTTACAGCCTATAGTCGGGCAGGTGAACTTGCTGTCTTAGCTGTTACTAAGGCTGGAGAATTTTACAATCTTAATGTTCAGCTTACTGCCGGATATGATGTGGGTAATTCCTGGGCATCCTGTCATTGATCTAACGTATTGTTTTATAAGGGGCTTCTGCCCCTTTATAGGAGAAGATATGAGTTACGATTTAGATTATTTTGGTATGCCTTACCTACCAGATGAATTTGAAGGCGAAGAAGAACGTGAATGGGACGATGGGGATATCCGTTGTTGGTCTTGTGGTAAAGATATGTCTTATGAACAACATATGCACAATGATGGTTTCTGTATACATTGTTATAATGAAATTGATCTGGAGGAAGATTAATGGGAAATGGTATCATGATTTGCTATAAAATTGTGCGTATTGTCGGAGACGAAGTTACCACTCGGTATTTTATGATAGAGTCTCAAGCCGATGAGGTTTACAATGACTGGCTTGAAAAAGGTGGATACGATTTTGTATCTAAAGAAACTTTCCGTTTAGAAGTATAAGGAGAAAACAATGCGTAAATTAGTGAGCTTTAATGTTTCAATTCTTGTTGATGAACAAAATGAAGATGTTATTAAAGGTCTTGCAAATAAGATTGCAGGTGGAATGACGGAAGCTGAAGTGTGGGAAGAATGTGCTAGACTTTATGAGGAAGGTGTTATTGAGGTCTTGGGGGATGAGATTAATATGGACGATGTTGTAAAAGTAACTGTGGAGCGTATCAATGACTAAATCAAAACAAATCAATATTGCCAAAGAAATTCTTACCGTATTAAAGATCGCTGATCCTAATTCTGTCTTGGCTGGCGGTGCTGTTCGTGATTGGCGTATTCTTGATATTGCTGGACGTGATCTGGATTTCTATACGTCCCTTCCTGCGCATCGGACTGAAGAACAAATACAAGGATTAATTGCATCTGCTTTAATGGGAACCAATATTCGTAAACTAGGAAACAAAGAGGCTTCTGACAATTATGAAGGTGTTACTGGTCTTAAACACGTTTTTGAGTTTGAACGTGATGGTCAGCTTTGCAACCTTATGATTATGGAACCAAGCGTAATGACAACCTTTCTAAATGAGTTTGATCTGTCCATCTGCCAGGCTGCATTTGATGGAAAGGATTGTTATTACTCTAAAGATTTTGAAACAACTTTGGAAACAGGGATCTGCTTCTTGCACAAAGATGTTAGAGAAGATGCTAAACATGTTATTAAAATTGCTACACGTTTCCCATATCTTCGTTTTGTGAAAGAGGTTAAGGTTCCACGTCCACCTCAAGTAGATACCAGATTGGAAGAAGATGATATTCCTTGGTAATTAAAGCTTGACAATATTAAACATTTTATGATAGGATAGCATTCAATGACTGAACGTTCTAAGATAGCTGTTGAAACTGTTTATGGAAACTATACCAGTTTGACACTAGTTGAGAAAAATGTTGTAGGTCTTGACAACTCTTTTTATTTTCAAATTTTGGTTATTCAAGGTGGAAACAAGAAGCTAACTGCTCGTGTTGAAACATCTGAAATAATTGAAACCACTGTTACAAACAAAGAATTCATTTCACTGCAAGATACAATCCGAAACGTTATAGACGAAGAAGGCAAAGCTGCCACAATTAAACTCGGAGGTTTCCCAGTGCAAATAGTTCATTTTCCTAATGGTGAAATTGGAGTTGGAATAGGTAAAGGTAAATACCTGTTAGAGCAAGATGATATGGAAAGACTCCGCTCTTTCTGTGCAAAATTAATGTAATGTAGAGGAGATAATAATGTCCGTAATTAATACTGAAACTGATCGTAAAGGCAAAACCGTAACTTATGCAACTGGTATCGTAGACTACGTTAAACTGGATAAATTCGCTGAACCTAAAACTTTTCATTGGGAAGGAAAAACGATTGTTTCAACTCACCGAGCCTCTCTTGTTCTGAAAGAGAAAGGTGCTAAACCAGATGAGAAAGGTGTTTGGATTTCTCTTGGTGACATTGAACTGAAAGAAGGTTATGAAAACCTGCAAGTCAAAGAAGGTGATAATTGGATTACTATTGAAAAAGGTGTAGAAGTAAGTATTGATATTGATCGCGTTGATAATAAAGGCGGTAAAACTTACTACAATACTAAAAAATCTCGTATTACAGTATTGTCTACCGATGGTGTTCAGAAGTCTAACAAACCTTCTGGCAATAAAGGTTCCAACGATGCTGCTCCTAAGCAGTCCTATAAAAAACGTGATACTGTAGGTCTGGAAACTGGTCACGCAGTAAATGGTGCACTGGAACTGATTCGTAATGGTGTTAAAGGCGATGCTTTCGATATCGCTGGGGTTGTTCAATCTGCAACTGTCACGCTGAAATCTGAAATTGCTGAATCTCGTGGCGTTGATATTAATGATTATGATCTTGGGGCATCTGTTGGTCACGCTATTCTCAATGCTTGTAAAGACCATACCATTAAGACTGTATCTGTAGAAGATCTGATTGACTCTGCTCGTAAAGTTCTGGCTTTGTCTGATAAAGTTGCTGCTGCCATTCGTGGTTCCGCAGAACAACCTAAGAAAGAAGAGAAGAAAGAAGTTAAGAAGCCTGAACCACAACCAGAACCAACTCCAAGTAATCAAGAAGAACCTCCAATGGACTTCGACGATGATATTCCATTTGCTCCTATTGGACTGCAATATGGTCGAAACTTCCTGCATTGCTTCTAAGGTTTGTTTCAAGTGTGTGAGGTTGAATGCTGAATAAAAGAAAGGAGCCAAATGGCTCCTTTTCTTATTTATAACCCGAAGGAATATTATTATAATCAGAAAGTTTTGTGCAATACCTGAATAGGTAACTATTAGCTACTCCGCCTAATGTATTTGTTAATGTTGTTCCTGTTCCTGTAAGATTTGTGCATCCACTAAAGAAAGAAGATAATGCTCCACGTTTACCACAAACAGTTAACCCTGGATTGTCGTTAAAGATTTTATTAAAATCTGTAAGTGCTAAACAACCTTGGAATGTAGCTGTTAAAGAGGTCACTTTCGTTGGAATATTATCAAACATTCCTGCTGGAACTTCTGCAAGAGAGGTGCAATCTTTAAAGGTGTAAGAATATCTTGTAACTTTTGATAGATTTTTAAATAAATCTGAAGGAATAGATGTTAAAGATGTACAACCTTCAAACGTGCTTGACATTGTTGTCATTGAAGGAAATAAAGCATCACTGAATAATCCTTCAGGGATAGCTGTCAAACTTGTACAGCCAGAGAAGATACCACTTATAGATGTTCCGGTGTAAGATGTGTTACTAAAACAATCAGAAGTTATTCGTCTTAAGTTAGCACAACCTTTTAAGAATTGTGAGGCTGGGCTTGTAGAATAACCAATTCTGTTGCCGCCCCATAATTCTAAAAGATCTGGATTTGCTTCCATAGACACATCAACACTATTCACTACTGAAGCACTTGCAAATTCAATAGCCAGTCTATATTCTCCTGCTGGATAACTATCCACTGTAGAGAAAGCTTTATTTCTAAATATTACTTTATTTGAAGGTATTACAACGTCATCCACCTTAACTACAAAGTTAGCTGGTGTGACAGTACCCGATAAAATTGGGAACGTAATTGCCCCATCTGCCGAGTGGTTGAAATATCCGTTTAGAACCGTTAAACTACTACTCGGAGATGGAGCTAACTCCTTTCCCGCAACAGCGTTCACCGTTAAATAAGAACTATCAGAAGCGGTAACAACACCTTGATATGTAGCTGTGCAACCAATTCTACAACCACCATCACCAACACCAGTTATTACACCAGTTGTAGGATCTACTATAGCAACATTAGGATCTGTAGTTGTATACTCAACAACCATACCAGGTAAGCTTGCTGCTCCTGTTGGCGTTATTTCTGCTACCATTGTTTGTGTTGTTCCTACATCCATCGCAGATAAGCTAGGGGTGTAAACACTCAATGTTGAAGCATATCCTCCAGAGGTATCTGATAAAGTTGTTCCTTCAGCGTTTAAGGCTGTCATACCTGCATCAAAACCACCTTCTGCATGGAAAGTCATTAAACCAGTAGATGATATTGTCATGTTTGCAGGGGCAGAAGAAGTGTATTTAATATTGAAAAGTTTACCTCCTTCTGGGCTAACAGAATGTGTCAACTGTTTAGTTCCACCTACAATACAAATTCCTAAAGAATCTGTAGTTAAACCAGTTGCCAGAATATCACCCGTAATCACGGAGCTTGCTATTGGTGTGAATTTATTATAGTTTAGACCACTATTGAACAGATACGAGGCTTTCCCATCTTTCCAAATACCGGAATAATACATATCTCCATTATAAACGAAAAAGGTTCCTTGATAACCTAATTGGTTAGTAACATCCATATTCAGCGTATGAACGCTTGTGAGCTTGTTTATATCCCAGGAACCCACTCCTTCAGGTTTAACTGGTTTTCCCACTTGGAGTGGATCTCCGCTCGCAGAATCATACCCCAAACCTAAGTTTGCAGTGTAGTTCTTACCAATAGCCCACAAGGAATTATTGATCCCAATGAAAAAAGAGTGGCGGCTTGGTGGAAACTTCCATGTTGAGAAACCTGCTGCAAAGGTATCCAGTTTAGTGTAGGTTGTTTCTGTATTAGATCTAACATATAAGTAGTTTACTGTACCCGTGCCACCGGAGGTATCTCCTACAACTATTGTCTGGGAAACTGTATTGATGTAATCTTTGACATACACTGTTTCAGTAGCGGATATCTTGGCATTGACAAAAGCTGTTGTTGTGTTATTATTACCTGCTAAGCCTTTACTAGCTCCACAAACACGCAAGGTTCCCACATTGTTGACATAAGAGCATTGGTTGTAACCTGCATCAAAAGCAACTGCTGCACTTGTTATCTGACGAGGAGTAGAAACTTCGTTAGTATTACTTGCACCTAAACTGCCTACTGTGTTTTGACCAGATCCGTAAAGAACACCACTATTCATTAACCAGAGAGTGTTGTTATATCCTCCCTTAACCTCTTTAAGATTGGCTAAAGAGATAGTCCCTGTTATTACAGATGGAAAGCTGGTCCAAGTAGTTACACATGCGTCCGTACCACCTGCTGCTATAGATCCTACCAATCCTGCTGTCAATCCTGAATATTGCCATCCCCCACTGTTAGTTTTAATAACAAAACAACGATCTGCGGTAAACACATCAGCTACTACAGTAGAAGCTAAGTGGAAATTATTGAATCGTGCACTACGAGTTCCATCTGCAATCTCACCAAAAAGGTTTGCGCCTTGAGTAAACAATCTACCATCATTAAGCAAAATTGCTAAACTGCTGTTAGAATTACCAGCGTTATCTGGGTAATCTAAAGTGATTACTTTTTTAACAATACCTGCTGGCAGAGGAACGACACCAGTGCTGGTCATAATAGTAAATATTGGAATTGGAAACATTTAAACCCTCCGTAAAAAGAAAGCCCCTTTCGGGGCTTCTGTTATCGTGTTACAACAACCATGTCCACGATATCACCCACACCAGGATACGTTAATTGCAAAATTGTTACTGCGTTAGCAGTAGTTGCTATTTCTGTATCATTTAGTGCTCCATAAGACGCATCTAGTGTAACCGTGTGTCCCGTTGTATCTTGAATCAAATAAATCATTGCTGAAAACGCTTTAGGTTTTGTAGAGCCAGTGACACCAGGCCATGCTCCAACTGTCAGAGCGTCAGTTACTGTAACAACATACATATTGGAAGTTCCAGAAGGAGTCCAAGATGCTCCAGAGTTGGCAGTAGTTGTTTCAAGTTCCATGAAACCTGCTGTAACTCTAGTCGGTGTTATAGCTTCTGTAGGATCTGATCCTGATATTTCGATCCAGTTTCCATCAGAACGACCATACGTCAAGCCATCTTGAGGGGCTTCTGGTATACTAGGAAGAGTTCCTATAAGTGTCCACGTAGAAGAATCTGTTTTCTTAAACACTGCTCCAGTGTTAGTATTGAAGGCGTAATCATTGATAACACCGTCTCCTGCGACTGGATTAGTTGTTGCTACAAACCATTGTGCGCCGTCCTTACCGTTGGTCCCATCAGTACCGTTGGTTCCGTTTGTTCCAGGATCACCCTTATCTCCTTTATCCCCTTTTTCACCTTTGTCACCTTTAATACTTCCCATGTCAACAAAAGATGCGGAATTGGTGTCTTGATCGTAAGTATAGATGTAAAGATTACTAGTGTCTTCAGTTAAGTAAGCATCACCATAGTTATTGTAAACAGGGAGAGCTTCACTGTTCGGAACATGACCTTTAGCTGTAATTGATATTCCTCCAAGACTGCCAACATTCATCCATTCCGTAGCATCTTGAACCCAAACATACAAATCATTATTAATTTTATATGCATCGCCTACTTCTCCAGTAGGAGGAAGTTCAGCTTCACTGTTCAGAACCCCGATAATCTCTAAGCCTGATCCTGTTGCACCCACTGGTCCTTGTGGACCTAGTTCACCTTGTGGACCTCGCTCTCCTTGATCACCCTTGTCTCCTTTTGGACCTTTAAGTGAGGCAATAAAATCTACTTCTGTCCCTTCATTACCAGCATCCAGCCAACTTTGATATGCAGATTTCCCTTCATCTCCATCTGTTCCATCAAGACCGTCTTTACCTGCCTCACCTTGTGGACCTTGAGGACCAACAATATTACCCATGTTGACCCAAGCTGTCCCGTTAGAGACATAAAGATTACCATTGATAGAATAAGCTTGGCTTACGTTTTCCGAGTTAGGTTGTGGTAAGTTACTTGTAGAAGGCAAATCCCCACGATAATCAAAACCGTTGGCGTTAACACCAGGTGCTCCCTGTGGCCCTGTAGGACCAACATCACCTTTATCACCTTTTATAGAGGTAAGAAAATCATAAACAGATCCTGTATTACCATCTGCCAACCATACCTCGTAAGCTGATTTACCTTCTGGCCCAAGAGAAGAAATAAGTTTCCAAACAGAACCATCCCAAGCGTAGATTACATCACCTACGATATAACCATCCCCTGCAACGTTACCTGTGGATGGTAGTTCACTAGTGCTTGCTAATGATCCTTTAATATTAAGTTGAGCACCAGTATCCCCTTTCAAAGAAGCAAGCCATTGTGCTTCTGTTCCAACAAAACCATTATCAAGTGCGATCTGATAAGCCGATTTACCAGCTTCAGGTATTGTTTCCGACAGATCATCAATTTGTTGCTGCATTGCCGTAAACTTGGCATTGATAATTGCTATATCATCAGCGGTCCCAACACTTTGCCATGCAAGGGAAGAAATACCACCTGTGGTGGCTGGCGTAGAGTTTGCTGGAACTACTTTAGGAAAAGTTCCTTTCCATTGGTAATAATTCCCTTCTGCTGCTAACAGCAAAACTTCACGGGAATTACGTAATGTAAAACCTGCCTCAAAGCTGCGACGTTTTCGATAAGTAGCTTCTACCAGATCGGCTATCGCACTATTAGGTCTTGTTAAATTCATTTATCTCTCCTATCATTAGACCATTCTATTGGAAGAAGAGGGGGATTCCCCCTCTATTCCATTAGGTTGTTGGCACATCTACTACTGGCGTTGGGCGAATAACCGCAGTATTACCTACAGAAACATTACTGGAATCATTAGGTATGGTTTTAATTCTAACTCCAGCACTTGTAGGCGTTACAATTGGATCTGCAATGTCTATTTTAACTGGGTTAGTCCACGTATCATTATCTTGATAAGGTGCACGAGTAATAACTGTGTCCAAATCTGCTCCACCTACGCCAGCACCAGGAATACGGATACGTGTCCCTGCTGATAGAGGGTAATGATACAACCAAGAAGCATTTGTTGCTGTCCCGTTAGGAGTCAAGTTCTGTGTCAGGAAGGTATCTCCTGCCTGTGTAGCTCGAATACCGAAAGCTGGGATATCTGGAATATATGCCCCACTTGTTGTTACAAGGAAGAACGTATTATCCGCCTTGACTATCATATCACCTTTGTCAAACTCTTTCCCTGTTGGGAAATGCATTCCATCAATGTTTCGACTAGGATTAGGCTCTAAGTAATAAACTTTGCCCGTTGTCCCTACAATAGCTCCAATACCACCTGCGATATTGGTATACATATTAGCTTCAACATTACAGTTGACACGATGAATATCCGAGTAACGGCAACGGCTCCACTGTGGACGACCAGTAACCATCGTCTTGCCATCTGGGTAACAGTTTACGTTAACCATTTCAAGAACAGATTTTTCTCTACGGAAGAATCCATCATAAAATGTCCCTGGACCAGATTCAGGTTGACCAACACAATCGAAGATATTACAGGTGATGTTAGACATTGAAAGCCAAGAAGCTATACCGAACAACTGCAATGCAGCGCAACGAATATTTTCAAAGCTAACTCTGTTTTCATAACCTGGCCCAGCGGAAACTCCCGCAAAAACACGCCCAGTTTTGGTGTGAATGTTACGAACAGAATAGTTAAAGCATGGGTTTGAAGGTCTACCCTGTGCCGGAACTACCGGATTACCCTCTTCGTCCAGAACTGCGTTAGTTCCCCACTCCAAATAAATCATACGGATATTACTTGCAAGTGTGCTACCGTCTGTTTTAGGCTCTCCGTAAACACCGTCAATCGTAAAATCTTTACTTCCATACATTACAACTGCGCCAGTTGCCAAACCTGTCCCAACAGATACGGTCTGGTCTGGATCGCCATGAATGTTTTCGATAGAGATATTACGACCAACTTCTACGTGGACAATCTGACGACAACGTTTTGCAAAAACGTTACGAATTGTAATATTCTTGCAATATTGATCATCAGGGATTCCGTAACCATATGGTCCTTTACCAGCTACACCGATACCGATACCCCAGTTGGACAGAGGAATAGGAGCGTTAGTCCCATCGATATTAGACAGGTAAATATTCTCAATCACACAACCATCGTCATAATGTTTATTGATGACGTTCAGTTCTATTGCATCACCTTGCATGTCCATGAAGGTAAGGTTACGGAAGACACCACGTGTTACTGGTTCCCCTGTTCCTTGTTGAAGGATGCCATACAACCCGTTTTTAAAAGTACAGTTATCAATTTCAAAAGTACCTGATATTGGGTTGCCTTGGAATACCAAGCTACCAACTTGACCTGGGCGAGGAGCACCGTCCCACAAACAATCGAACATGCGCACAGCACCACCCCAATACATAACACGAGAGTTACGGAAAGTTGTGCCTTCTACTGTAGCATTCTGCACACGATAGTCACGTTGACCACGGAACACACCACCACGCAAAGTGATATCTTGAATATCAAAAGAGCTTGTCGTGAAAGTCATATCGCAACCGTAAGCATCGAGAATCTTACTTTTCGAAGCTTTTGCTGCTAACAGTGCCGCCTGGAAAGCTGCTTCTGGTGTGGTATAGGTAGTTTTATTGTTAGCAAATTCTGACAAGTAGACAACATCGAATAAATCGTTGTATGTTCCACCACGAGGGGTTAACAGTCCTTCTGTATTGGTCAGAACCCATGCATTTGGACCTAATCCACCGCTTGTCTCCAATGTATCGGAGGCCAAAATACTTTTTGGTAAACTTCCAGCCCAACGATAACGACCAGCACCACGTCCAATCGTCTGATTTTTAGCTGTCAGAGTTACGTTATTACCAAAGCTTGTAGGCAAATGAACAAACTGTCCACGTTCAACAGCTAGTGCAGAAAGATCTACAGACCCCCCAGAATAAGTCATTACTCCAGAAACAGACAAGGATGTTAAAGTTCCTGTGATGTTAGGAGGTAATGTGTAGGAAGACTGTGCTACTGGATCATACAGAGCTTTAATCCCTGTTAACGACTGACCTGCTGTTGCGTAAGCCACCTCGTCATCTAACAAACCATATTTACGAGCAATAGTTTGCAGAGGGACTTTATCCATGCTTTCTGTTAGTTCTTCCGTTTTTGTTTCTAAACTAACGAGACGGTTCTCTAGATTAGGATCTGTATCCGCTGAAGCTACGATTTTACCAATATAAGCAAAAAGCTTGTTTGGCAGTCCTGTTGCAGGATCGTGTCCCAAAGGTTCAGATAAGATGATTTTACTATCTTCTATACGGAAAGCTTCCCCCAGAACCTGAATAACACCATTGATCGTAACAATAGCACTATCAAAGATGTAAGGAGGACTAATTACTGTTTCATAACCCGTTGCACCAGAGTATACCCACGGGGTGACTTCTGTTGCCAATTGTTCTGTTTTCAGTCCCCACAATACCCAGTTGTTATCTCCTACTGGAGTCCCTTGCATCGGGATTGGGTTAACCAATGTAGCGTTAGGGGCATAGTAATAACCGCTCAATACTCCATTCTGGAAATAACGAAGTTGGTTAAAAACTGTTTCGTTTGTGCCTTGCGCCCAATCCAATGGGCTTTTAAAGAAAAAGTTATCAACAAGGGCTTTTCTCAGGGTTGGTATCAACCCTGATTCTGTTTCAATACTCTCTGTAGCACTTCCATTAATAACATCATGGAGTTGGTTAGATGAGAAAATAACCAGGTCTACGCCCTGTTCGAGAGACGTTGCTGGATATGTTGGGAATGTTGCCATTAATTACCCCTTATTCTGTGTACGTTTAACTATGTCATCTAGCATCATTTGGATAGTCGCATTCTTGAGGTCCATAATCTTTTCAATTTTTTGCTCAAGGGTGTTGTTATTTGCCATTAATGTAGAGTTAATTTGATTTAGCATCTGGGTAAGTTCGGCTTTAGTTGCGTAAGTTGATTCAACAAAGACCAACTTCTTCTCTAGCTCTCGACTTTTCTCCTCCATTTCCTCAAGATCAGAGCCGAATTTATCCATTTTTTGTTTGAAAAAGAACCAGATGACTCCGATTAAAGGGATTATTGCATCCTTTGCAAGTCCCCATGCTTCTTGAAATTCCATAGTGATCCCTTATTCCGTCGGTAATGTAGGCCAATCTATAGTGTAAGGATAATCTTTTTGAAGCGGAACACGATTTAGTTTAACCACATAAACTTGAAGATTTTTAAGATAAGCTAATTCTTCTTCAGTAGCCATTTCTAAATCTTTAGCATACTGTAAAGGTGTTATAAGTGCTACCGCTGTTTCTTGTAAAGAGCGAATTTTTGCACTAGCTTGTGTCATCAACTCTTCACGGGAATACTCTTTATCCTTAAGAGTTAAGGTTTCTAAATCCAGAACCTTGTTTCTAATATCCTCAAAAGTATCTATATTAAAGTCTACTTGTGCTATAGAAAGATCTTCAGGGCAAAGTAGGGTAGGATCAGTATTCCAAAACACAATACGATTTTGATCATCAAAAACGACTTTCATTTTATCGTTATTGAATTCTGTGCTACGTAAATCATACCAGTCGTAACCTTGATCGCAACGAAGAAAAAGAATGTTCTCTGCTTCTACCAATTCTTTTAGTTCAGGATCTTCAGGAATATATTTTTTAAAGTTTGTAAATATCATTTAGCCTCCAATATCGTACCAGTTTCCGTTAACGTTGCGCTGGAGGCGTTTGAAGTAAACCCCACCGATGTTATCCGCAGAGCTACGTCCTGTTTCCTGTACAATAATACCAGAAAGAACATAACCAGAAGAACAGATATAAGTCCAAGAAACCTCGTTCCCTGGTGGATAATACACACCTTGGCTAGTATAACGAATATCTCTTACAAAGGTTCCGTTAGCATAATTGTAGTTATTTGTAATCTGATTTTGATGATTACTTTCTACATTGTTTATACGGGAAGAGAGGTTGCTGTTAACACTATTCAGGTTGTTTTGAACAGTGTTAATATTCGTCTGCAATGTGTTCTGAAGAGAAGTCAAACGAGAATTCAGATAATCTAAGCGAACTAAAGCGTTTCCGTTAGAAGTATCTTGTCCACTGTTTGATCTTGGACTGTCTATTAGAACATAACCTGCATCATATAAACGAACACCTGCCGATACATTACCTGTGCTAGGATTTCTACGATAGATGTAAAGCTGACCTC
>OBRO01000004.1_pt1 | contig 133033 bp, 130 predicted proteins | sample 1475671 | NCBI WGS metagenome assembly OBRO01 (sample SAMEA3360694, study PRJEB22359) | human gut metagenome | biome: ENVO:urban biome; feature: ENVO:human-associated habitat; material: ENVO:feces | place: Bangladesh | collected 2011
GAGCGATTTCTCCCTAGTCTACGAGCAATCTCAGCAGGTTTGAGTCCTACGCTTAAATAAGCTTCAATTTCCCCTCGCTCAGCTTCAGATAAGTGCTTGTATGATTGATTTGTGGTAGAATAATTAGTGGACATGTTCATCTTCCTTTATACTGTTTTTCGCAACTCTAGTATATCAGATGAACATGTCTTTTGTGTTGCACTTCATTTTACAATAGGGCAAACTATTTTTTGTCAAAATTTTCTGAATAATTCTCGTTTAAATCTTGGATTATTTCTAAAAAAATGATAAAATAGGTCTTATAATAGATAAAAGGAGTTACTATCTTGGCTAAACAATACAAAAACTATGTCAATGGTGAGTGGAAAACATCTGAAAACGAAATTACTATCTACGCACCTGCAAACGGTGAGGAACTTGGATCAGTTCCAGCGATGAGCCAAGCTGAAGTAGACGAAGTCTACGCAGCAGCTAAAGCAGCACTTCCAGCATGGCGTGCACTTTCATATGCTGAACGTGCAGCTTACCTTCATAAAGCAGCAGATATCTTGGAACGTGATGCAGAAAAAATCGGTCAAGTTCTTTCTAAAGAAATCTCTAAAGGTTTGAAATCTGCAATCGGTGAAGTTGTTCGTACTGCTGAAATCATCCACTATGCAGCTGAAGAAGGTTTGCGTTTGGAAGGTGAAGTACTTGAAGGTGGTTCATTTGACGCAGGTAGCAAGAAAAAAATCGCTGTTGTTCGTCGCGAACCAGTAGGTCTTGTCCTTGCTATCTCTCCATTTAACTACCCAGTAAACTTGGCTGGTTCTAAAATTGCTCCTGCCTTGATTGCTGGTGACGTTGTTGCCTTCAAACCACCAACACAAGGTTCTATCTCAGGTCTTCTTTTGGTTGAAGCATTTGTTGAAGCTGGTATCCCTGCAGGTGTCTTGAACTCTATCACTGGTCGTGGTTCTGTTATCGGTGACTATATCGTTGAACACAAAGCAGTTGATTTCATCAACTTCACAGGTTCAACACCAGTTGGTGAAAATATCGGTCGTTTGGCAGCTATGCGTCCAATCATGCTTGAACTTGGTGGTAAAGATGCCGCTATCGTTCTTGAAGATGCTGATCTTGACTTGACTGCTAAAAACATTGTTGCTGGTGCCTTTGACTATTCAGGTCAACGTTGTACAGCTATCAAACGTGTTCTTGTAATGGATAGTGTTGCAGATGAATTGGTAGAAAAAGTAACTGCTTTGGTAGGTAATATCACTGTTGGTATGCCTGAAGAAAGTGCAAGCGTTACACCACTTATCGATACAAAAGCAGCTGACTTCGTTCAAGGTTTGATTGATGATGCCGTTGAACAAGGTGCTACTGCTAAAACTGAATTGAAACGTGAAGGTAACCTTATCTACCCAGCTGTCTTTGATCATGTAACAACTGACATGCGTCTTGCTTGGGAAGAACCATTTGGTCCAGTATTGCCATTCATCCGTGTATCTTCAGTTGAAGAAGCAATCAAGATTTCTAACGAATCTGAATTTGGTCTTCAAGGTGCAGTCTTCACTCAAGACTACCCACGTGCATTTGCAATTGCTGAACAACTTGAAGTTGGTACAGTTCACATCAACAACAAAACACAACGTGGTACAGATAACTTCCCATTCCTTGGTGTTAAAGGATCTGGTGCCGGAACTCAAGGTGTGAAATACTCTATCGAAGCTATGACTCGTGTGAAATCAACAGTATTTGATATCGCAAACTACTAAGAGTTTAGCTATTCAATCATTAAAAAGTGTAAAGAGTCCCCATTATAGGGACTCTTTTTCTTTTAAAATATGGTATAATAGAACTAAATTTCGAATATAGAGAGTTTTCTGACAATGAATAAATCTTATTTTTACTTGGTTATGAAGACCCATGAATTAGAGGTGCCATACACTGGTAAACTTCGTCGTGTGCGTGTTCTTCTACCTAAGAACTATGAAACGGATACAGATCGTTCTTACCCTGTCGTGTATTTCCATGATGGTCAGAATGTTCTTTATAGTAAGGAGTCATTTTCGGGCTATTCTTGGAAGATTATCCCAACAATCAAGCGTAATCCTGATATTTCGCGCATGATTGTTGTAGCCATCGATAATGATGGTCCTGGCCGTATGAATGAGTATTCTGCGTGGAAGTACCAAGAATCTAATATCCCTGGTGTTCAGTTCGGAGGCAAGGGAGTAGAGTATGCGGAGTTTGTCATGGATGTGGTTAAACCCTTTATTGACAAGGAGTACCGTACCCTCTCAGACCGTCAGCATACAGCTATGATTGGTTCATCCCTTGGTGGTAATATCACTCAGTTTATGGGGCTTGATTATAAGGAGCAGATAGGTTGTCTTGGGGTATTTTCTTCAGCTAACTGGTTGCATCAAGATGCCTTTGATCGTTACATGTCGCGTCAAAAGCTCGATGCAGATCAACGTGTCTACATTTATGTAGGGACTGAGGAAGCTGATGATACTGACAAGACCTTGATGGCTGGTAACATTAAGCAGGCTTATATTGACTCTTCATTGAGCTATTACCATGATTTGATTGCTCGTGGGGTTGATTTGGAAAATATCAAGATTCACATTCAGTCTGGTGCTGAACACAATGAAGAAGCTTGGGCTGAGAATTTACCAGACTGTCTTCGCTTTTTCGCTGAAAAGTGGGACTAGTCTATATTAACGCAAATTATTTTAATTTAGGAAAAGGTATATAAATATGAATATCGAACATCTTAGCCACTGGAGTGGTCAACTTAATCGTGAAATGTATGTTAACCGTTATGGGCACGCTGGTATCCCTGTTGTGGTTTTTGCTTCATCAGGTGGTAGCCATAACGAATACTATGACTTCGGTATGATTGATGCTTGTGCACGTTTTATCGAAGAAGGGCGCGTACAATTCTTTACGCTGTCAAGTGTGGACAGTGAAAGCTGGCTTTGTGATTGGAAAAATCCACACGATCGTGCTGAAATGCATCGTGCTTATGAACGTTATGTTATTGAAGAAGCTATTCCATTTATCAAACACAAAACTGGTTGGTTTGATCCAATGATGACAACAGGATGTTCAATGGGTGCTTACCATGCGCTTAATTTCTTCTTGCAACATCCTGATGTTTTCAATAAAGTAGTAGCTCTTAGTGGTGTCTACGATGCTCGTTTCTTTGTGGGTGAGTTTGGAGGGGATGAAGCTATTTACCAAAATTCCCCATCAGATTATATCTGGAACCAAAATGATGGTTGGTTTATCGACCGCTACCGTCAAGCTGAAATCATCGTATGTACAGGTCTTGGTGCTTGGGAACAAGATGGTCTTCCTTCTTACTATAAACTTAAGGAAGCCTTTGAACAAAAGAATATTCCAGCCTGGTTCTCTGAGTGGGGCCATGATGTCGCTCACGATTGGGAATGGTGGCGTAAACAAATGCCTTATTTCCTTGACAATATGAACCTATAATTTCTTTGTCTATCCTATCTAAATAACTATAAAAGAGGAATCACTAATGAATTATCTTGTTATTTCACCATACTATCCACAAAACTTCCAACAGTTTACAGTTGAACTTGCTAATAAGGGAATCACTGTTCTTGGTATTGGTCAAGAGCCTTATGAACAGTTAGATCAACCTTTGAAAGATGCTTTGACAGAGTACTTCCGTGTAGATAATCTGGAAAACTTGGATGAAGTTAAGCGTGCCGTAGCCTTTCTTTTCTACAAACATGGTCCAATCGATCGTATCGAATCTCATAATGAATACTGGTTGGAATTGGATGCTGCTCTTCGTGAACAGTTCAATGTTTTTGGTGCTAAGCCAGAAGACCTTAAGAAGACTAAATTCAAGTCTGAAATGAAGAAACTCTTCCAAAAAGCTGGTGTTCCAGTTGTGCCAGGTGCTGTCATTAAAACTGACGAAGATGTGGATAAAGCTGTGAAAGAAATCGGTCTTCCAATGATTGCTAAGCCAGATAATGGGGTTGGTGCAGCTGCAACCTTCAAACTTGAAACAGAAGATGATATCAATCATTTCAAGGCTGAGTGGGACCATGAAACAGTTTATTTCTTTGAAAAATTTGTAACTTCAAGTGAAATCTGTACTTTCGATGGTTTGATTGACCATGATGGTAATATTGTTTTCTCAACAACTTTCGATTATGCCCACACTCCACTTGACTTGATGATTTACAAGATGGATAATTCTTACTACGTTCTTAAGGATATGGATCCTAAGTTACGTAAGTATGGTGAGGCAATTGTCAAAGAATTTGGTATGAAGGAACGTTTCTTCCATATTGAGTTCTTCCGTGATGGTGACGATTATATTGCTATTGAATATAATAACCGTCCAGCAGGTGGTTTCACAATCGACGTCTATAACTATGCTCATTCGTTTGATTTGTACAAGGGCTATGCGGATATCGTTGCTGGCGAACCATTCCCAGCTTCTCAGTTTGAGCCACTTTACTGTTTGGCTACTTCACGTCGTGTAAGCTCACACTATGCTTACTCAGAAGAAGAACTTTTTGATAAGTATCGTGAACAACTTAAAGTTAAGAAAATCATGCCTGCAGCCTTTGCAGAGTTGCAAGGTGACTTCCTTTATATGTTGACAACTCCAAGTCGTGAGGAAATGGAACAAATGATTGAGGACTTTGGTAAAAAAGCCTAATCTGTATATGTTAAAAGCACTTCAGTTTACTCTGAAGTGCTTTTGTAATGGCTTATTTTTCGTGAAGCTCTTGGTTTTTAAGAACCAGTTCTGATACTTTAGCGAATTTTTTAAGTTTTTTGAGGTCTTCTGGATGAGTTACCAAGCTAATGACGCTACCTTCATTTCCCATACGGCCGGTACGACCTGCACGGTGAGTGTAGGCTTCACGGTCTCGAGGAATATCGAAGTTGATGACCACTTCCAGATTTTCAATATCGATGCCTCGTGCCAAGAGGTCAGTACCTAGTAAGAGTGAAATCTCATGGTTCTTGAATTTTTCCAAGATAACCTTACGGAATTTGACGTTGATGTCACTAGCCAATGATACTGCTGAAGCTCCGTTAAATTGGAGGCGCTCTTCAGTAGCCCCAAGGTCAGAAAGACTGTTGAAAAAGACAAGGCCACGGAAATCAGGAATATTGGAGAACTTACGAAGAAGTTCGACACGGTTACGTTTATCAACACTGATATAATAATGTTTAATAGTATCTAATTCCTGATCAGATAAGTCATAAACGATAGTATTTTCGACAAGAACTTGATCGTCAATTTTGTTGGTTGCCGAAATATAGATCATTTGATGATCACGAGGAACATGGTGGCTGATTTTTGTCACAAAGTGGTATTGGCTATCACTGAGAAGCTCATCAAATTCATCGAGGACGATGGTGTTGACATTCATCATCTTGATTTTTTTGAGTTTAATCAGCTCAAAAACACGGCCAGGGGTTCCGATGAGAATTTCTGGTCCTTTCTTCAGGCGTTCAATTTGTCGTTTTTGACTAGAGCCAGAAAGGAAGAGTTGGGCAGTGAGTCCTAGTGGCTCAGCCCATTGTTTGGTTACATCAAAAATCTGTCCAGCAAGTTCAGAATTAGGTGCTAGGATAAGCAGTTGTTGAGCTTTTTTTGGCTTGAGTGAAAGAAGAAGTGGAAGAAGGTAGGCAAGGGTTTTACCTGTTCCTGTAGGACTGATACCTAGGACATTGTCTCCTTCAGTGATTGGTGCAAAGAGTTCTTTTTGAATGGCAGTCTCTGTAGTGATTCCTTTTTCTTTAAGGAGGTCTTGCCATTGTTCAGGAAAGTTTTTAAACATAAAAGTCTCATTTTCTATATGGATTTGCTTTTATTATATCATGATTTAGTGTAGAATAGATAAGAAAGACTATATTAGATAGGAATTTACCATGCCTAAAAAACCGATTATTATTGGGGTTACGGGTGGCTCTGGTGGCGGTAAGACCAGTGTTTCTCGTGCCATTCTATCAAATTTTCCAGATGAGAAAATTGCCATGATTGAGCATGATTCTTATTATAAGGATCAGTCACATTTGACTTTTGAAGAGCGTGTGTCAACGAACTACGACCATCCTTTTGCCTTTGATACAGATCTTATGATTGAACATATCAATGAGCTGATTGCTGGGCGTCCTGTAGATATTCCGATTTATGACTACACCCAACACACTCGCAGTGAAAAGACTTATCGTCAGGAACCACAGGATGTCTTCATTGTTGAAGGGATTTTGGTACTTGAGGATAAACGTTTGCGTGATTTGATGGATATCAAGCTTTTTGTAGATACTGATGATGACATTCGTATTATCCGTCGTATCAAGCGTGATATGGAAGAGCGTGGCCGTAGCTTGGATAGTATCATTGAGCAATATATCAGTGTGGTTAAACCTATGTACCACCAGTTTATCGAACCTACGAAACGCTACGCAGATGTGGTGATTCCTGAAGGTGTCACAAATACTGTTGCTATCGACTTGATTAATACTAAGGTAGCAAGCATTTTGAAAGAAAGTCAGAAAGCCTAAGCAGGAGCTTGGCTTTTTTGGTATAATTGAAACGTTATGATTATTTTACAAGGAAACAAGATTGAGCGCTCTTTCTCAGGAGATGTGCTCTTTGATAATATTAATATTCAGGTAGATGAACGTGATCGTATTGCCCTGGTTGGCCGTAACGGTGCTGGGAAATCAACCTTATTGAAAATCTTGGTTGGAGAGGAAGCGCCGACGAGTGGTGAAATCAATACAAAACGTGATTTGAATTTGTCTTACTTGGCTCAGGATAGTCGCTTTGAGTCTAGCAATACCATCTATGCAGAAATGTTAAATGTCTTTGCAGACTTACGTGCAGATGAAAAACGTCTTCGTGACATGGAAATGAAGATGGCCGAGTTGACTGGGGCAGAATTGGACAAGTTAATGACTGACTACGATCGCCTTTCCGAGGATTTCAGACAGCGTGGTGGTTTTACCTATGAATCTGATATCAGAGCTATTCTCAATGGTTTTAAGTTTGATGAAAGCATGTGGGAGATGCCCATTTCCGATCTTTCTGGAGGGCAAAACACGCGCCTGGCTTTGGCGAAAATGCTGCTTGAGAAGCCTGAGCTCTTGGTACTGGACGAACCGACCAACCACTTGGATATCGAGACCATTGCCTGGTTGGAAAATTACTTGGTCAATTATCAGGGAGCTCTAATCATTGTCAGTCACGACCGTTATTTTTTGGACAAGGTGGCGACAGTAACCCTGGATTTGACCAAACATAGTTTAGATCGTTATGTCGGAAACTATTCAAAATTCATGGATCTCAAGGCTGAAAAATTGGCTACTGAAGCAAAGAACTTCGAAAAGCAACAAAAGGAAATTGCTAAGCTGGAGGACTTTGTTAATCGTAATATTGTCCGTGCCTCTACAACTAAGCGTGCTCAAGCCCGTCGTAAACAGCTAGAGAAAATGGAACGTCTGGATAAGCCAACAGAAGGTCAAAAGTCAGCTAATATGACTTTCCATGCGGATAAGGTCTCTGGGAATGTGGTCTTGACTGTGAGGGATGCTGCCATTGGTTATGACGATGAGATTCTCTCAGAGCCGATTTCCCTGGATGTTAAGAAGATGGATGCCATTGCTATTGTGGGACCTAATGGTATAGGGAAAACAACCTTTATCAAGTCGGTAGTAGGTAAGCTGCCATTTATCAAGGGAACATCAACTTATGGTGCCAATGTTGAAGTGGGTTACTATGACCAAACCCAATCTGCCTTGACACCGTCCAACACTGTTCTTGATGAGTTGTGGAATGATTTTGCGACAACTCCTGAAGTTGAGATTCGTAACCGTCTGGGAGCCTTTCTCTTCTCAGGAGATGATGTCAAAAAGTCGGTTTCTATGCTTTCGGGTGGTGAGAAGGCTCGCCTGCTCCTAGCTAAATTATCAATGGAAAACAACAATTTCCTCATCCTAGATGAGCCGACCAACCACTTGGACATTGATAGTAAGGAAGTCTTGGAAAATGCCCTCATTGACTTTGATGGAACGCTTCTTTTTGTCAGCCACGACCGTTACTTTATCAACCGTGTGGCAACCAAAGTGATGGAAATTTCTGAGGATGGGGCAACCATTTATCTTGGAGATTACGATTACTACCTTGAAAAGAAGGCGGAGCTTGAAGAGTTAGCACGACTTGAGGCAGAGGAAAATCAAGTATCAGAGGAAGTCCAAGTAGCTTCAGCGGGTGCTAGTGATTATCAAGCTCAAAAAGCCAATCAAAAAGAGATGCGTAAACTAAGTCGACGCATTGAGCAAATTGAAAATGAGCTAGAGACGATTGAAGAACGCTTGGAGGAAATTTCTGCTGCCATGCTAGAAACAAATGATGTGGCGGAATTGTCTGACTTGCAGAAAGAGCTGGATGGCTTATCAGTCAATCAAGAAGCTCTGATGGAAGAGTGGAGTGACTTATCAGAACAATTGGAAGGTTAAGAGATGATGAAAACCTTTTCATGTTTTGAGTTGTGAAAGGCTTACATTGTTGGTATACTGGTCTTAGTATATAAAAGGAGACTAACTTTATGAACAAAGTAAAGAAAAAAGTGTATCGTAACACAACATCTTTCAACATGATGGCATGGGGATCATTTGCCTTCTTCGTAATCTTGATGTTGGTAGGCCTCTATACCCTTAAAGAGCCTTTGATGGTTAAGGGTTACTACCTCATGGGATGTGTTGGCTTGATTTCATCTTCCTTTACAGTATCTAAGGTTGTCCGTGATAATCAAGAAGATGAAGAAAACTATAACAAACTCATCGCACAACAAACTTTCGAACAATAAGAAGAGAAGCCTGAAAAGGCTTTTTCTTTTTGCAGAAAATGCACAAATATTCTGCCTCTTCCCTAGTGGAAGTGTTATAATGGAGTGAAGAGGGTTAGATGATTTTGGAATGAGTAAGTCCAATTCATCAGCCTCAATGCCTTATAAGACTAATTATCGTATAAGAATGCGTTAGTGAAAAGGTAGGTAATATTATGGAATTCAAAGTGAAAGATGGTCAAATCATCTATTATCGTGATCTCGGTAAAGGCTTTCCAATTGTTTTTTTGCATGGCAATAATTTGTCAGGAAATTATTTTGGTAAGCAAGGAATTCTGTATCGAGACTATCGTTTAATTTTCATTGATAGTCGTAATCACGGCAGGTCCAGTCGTCAAAGTGTTAAGATGACCTTTGAACAGATGGCTGCCGATTTGGAGGAAATTTTGCAATATTTGAATATCAAGAAGGCTTTATTTGTCGGTCATAGTGACGGTGCCAATTTGGCTATGGTTTATGCTAGTCGTTATCCTGACCGGATTGCAGGGCTCTTACTTAATGCGGGAAATATGACCTTTAATGGGTTGACGAGACGCTCAAGATTTGCGGTCTATATACAATATCTTTGCTTAAAAGCCTTGTCACCATTTTCATCTAAAATGGATATCATGGCTCAGGTAACGGGGCTTATGCTTCATGACTTGCCACTAGATAGGGAACGTCTACATCAGGCTGCCTATCCTGTTTGGGTAGTTATGGGGCAAAGGGATGTTATCAGTATCAGGCATTCTAGGGAGATTTCGGAACTCTTTCCAATTCATAAGCTCTATGTCCAACGTCGAGAAGGGCATCGTCTAGCTCAACGTAAATATAAGATTTTCAATCAAATGATTCGTGAGCTTGTGAGAATTAGTCGAAAAGAGGTGGTGGCATGAAGCGTCTTTTAGAGAGACTTCAACCTTTAAAAGCGGCCGTTAAATCTATCTTCTTTATCTCGATTACGGTTCTTGTCGTCATAGAATTGGTTCGCCTCAAACGGACCATCACTTTAGAGTCACTTGAGTCAGCTCTGGCCGGTTTGTCTATTTGGCATCTTGTTTTGATGGCTATCATCGGACTAGTCGCTGTCTCCCCTATGCTCTTTTATGACATCATACTGAATAAGGAGCTAGAAACGGATTATTCCAAATCCTATATCTTAGAAACAAGTTGGGCTGTTAACACCATTAATAATTTAGCTGGTTTTGCTGGTTTGGTCGATGTGGGTCTGCGATATTCCTTTTATTCTGAGGATGGGCAGGAAAAGACAGGTGTTAAGGCACTTTCTCGCTTATTGCCTTACTTTATGTCGGGCCTATCCCTTTTAAGTGGTTTGGTATTCGCTGTCTTTTGGTTCTTCCCTCTAAGTCCAGATTTAAGAAAGTATTGGTTACTGTTATTGGGGATTTTCCTTTATCTGCCTTTTATTTTCTTTGTTTCTAGTCGTGAAAAATTAGCCTATTTTGGTCAAGTACCATTGAAAACGAGGCTAAGTCTTCTTTTAGCTTCGACAGCTGAATGGGGAACGGCCCTTGGGAGCTTTGTAAGTGTAGCTTATTTAATGGGCTTACATGTTCCTCTTTATAATCTGATTCCTCTTTATTTCCTAGCGGTTATTATTGGTATCTTCTCAATGATTCCAGGTGGGATTGGTAGTTTCGATTTGATTGTGATTACCGGTCTGACCTCTATGGGGGTTAGCAATGCTCTTGCGGTTAGTCTGCTCTTGCTCTTTCGTTTAACTTACTACGTTATTCCCTTCTTGTTAGGTGTTGTCTTCTTTTTCAAACACATGGGAGGGCGTATCAACGAGAAATACTTCAAACTTTCTTCACGAGTATTTGGTGGAAGTCTCCACCGCTTTCTTGTGTATTTGCTACGTTTTTCAGGGATTTTCTTGATTTTGTCAGCCTTAATCCCAGAACGCTTGGCAAATGTCTACTTTATTAGCCGTTTTAATCCTATTCAGGAACAGTTGATTTGGCAATTCCCAAGTATCCTATTTGGAACTCTATTCATTTTCATGGCTCGTCTCATCAGACGTCGGGTGAAGGGAGCTTTCATTGCTTCCTTAATAACCTTTGTCTTGACCTTGATTTATGTCAATCTCAATGGTATTTCTTGGGCTATGTCTTTCCTAATTGTACTCTCTTTGGTGCTTATGTTGATCATCAGAAAGAGGTTGTATCATCGTTACTTTGTTTATAGTTGGGAAGACAAAACAAAGGATTTCCTTTTCCTAGCCTTTACTATTCTGGTTCTTCTTGTTCTGGGTGGCAGCGGTTTTTGGTCTCATTTATTGCCACCTAAGAACCGGGATGTTCTTGGACATTTTGTTCATATTTGGTTTGATATTTTACTGGCATCAGTTATCATTGCAACTATTGTTTGGGGAGTCTTGAGAATTTTGGCACCCCGCAGGACTTTTGGTCAAAGTATGGATGATGAGCGCTTCACAGCTCTCCTTGAGAAATATGGGGGTGCATCAGAAAGTGCCTTGGCTTATTTACATGATAAACGCCTCTTTTGGTATCGTGTCGATGGACAAGACCAGGTAGTTTTCCAATTTGCACAAACCAGCAATAAGTGTGTGGTTATGGGAAATCCAATTGGTAATGAAAATTATTATCGTCCAGCTTGGGAATCTTTCTTGAAGACACTATCAGATTGGAATTTACAAGCCTTGTTTTATGAGGCAGACGAGAGTATTACCCTGATGCTTCATGATTATGGCTTTGATTTTATGAAATTTGGGGAAAACGCCATGGTTGATTTGACGACATTCTCTGTCGATGGTAAGCATGGTAAGAAGTTCCGTAAACCAACCAATCGTGTCGAAAAAGCAGGTTTCCAGTTTAAGTTACTTGATCCTCCATTTTCAGAGACTCAGATGCAAGAAATGAAGGCTGTCTCAGATATTTGGCTTAACGGTCGTAAGGAGAAGGGGTTCTCTCTTGGTTTCTTTGATGAAGCTTATCTGCAGCAGGCACCGATTGCTATTGTTGAGAGTGAGGATGGAGAAATTGTAGCCTTTGCTAATATCATGCCAACCAAAAACAAACGGGTGGCGACGATAGACCTTATGCGTTATGATTTTGAAAAGGCACCTGAAGGTATTATGGATTACCTCTTTGTCAAACTCTTCCAGTATTTCCAAGCAGAAGGAAAGCAATACTTTGATATGGGGATGGCTCCACTCGCGAATGTGGGTACTGAAGAAGATAGTTTCTTGGAAGAGAAGGTTGCCAATTTGGTCTATGTCTTTGCGCAGCGTTTTTACTCTTTTAGTGGGCTCCAACGTTATAAGGAGAAGTTTTCTCCAATATGGTCTCCAAAATACATTGTTTATCCTAAACGGACTTGGCTCTTGTTTGATATGATTGCCATTTTAAGGATTGATAATCGTAAAATTGAAGACAGATTGAAGAAAAGACGTCTTTGGAAATAGATATAAAAAATAGCGAAACCCCAGGGTTTCGCTATTTTGCTATGTTCTAAAATTATTTCTCAAATTCTGCTTTTGATTTAGTATCTGCGTATTCTTCAGCAATCTCACTTGAGAGAATGTCATCGTAACTTGGCAATTCAATGTCTTGGCCATATTTGTTACGAAGGGCAGTTGTAACCAAACGGTAGGCAAGGTTGGCGTTACGAGAAAGAATTGGTCCATGGAAGTAGCTACCATAAACATTTTTATAGTGGACACCCTCAGTACCATCTTCCTTGTTATTACCATTACCGTAGACCACTTTGCCAAGTGGTTTTTCATCATCAGAAAGGAAGGTACGCCCTTGGTGATTTTCAAAACCATAGTAAGTTTCATCAAACTCTTCGTTATGGATTTTGATATCACCAATGTAACGGTTATTTTCTTGATTAAGGGTGTAGTGACCCATGACGCCGATACCATCAATACGGACACCGTTAGCCTGGATGTAATATTGTCCAAGAAGTTGGAAACCACCACAGATGGCTAGGATTACTTTATTATCTTGGATGAATTGACCAATGGCATCACGTTTAGAGGGGAGATCTTTGGCAACGATAGATTGTTCGTAGTCTTGACCACCTCCAAAGAAGACCATGTCGTAGTGGTCCTTGTCGAAGTCATCACCAACTGAAACGATGTCGAAGGTCATCTTAGCACCAAGTTTTTCACCCACATATTTGATCATAAGGACATTACCGTTGTCACCGTAGGTATTGAGCAGATTACCATAAAGGTGGGCAACATTTAGGTCATAGGTGTAGTCACGATTTTCTGGAGATTTGAGTGAAGTATAGGTCATTAGTTCATCTCCTTTCCGACAGCATGACGTTGAGCAAGAATATCACGGAATTCAAGCATGGCAGTATAGGTCGCCAAGATATAGGCATGATCGCAATCTTGTTTTTCAATCAAGGCCATAATATCTTCAAGTTTTTCTGCTTGCGTAATCTTATCCTCTGGATAGCCAGTCACACGAAGGCGGCGGGCAATTTCAGAATGGCGTACACCACCAGCATTAATCTCAGGGATATCCATTTCGAGAATACTTTCAAAGTTGGCATCCCAAATCCAGCTGGTGTCAATGCCATCAGCATAGTTAGCATTAAGTAGGACTGACAAGCTAAATGGATAATCGGCAAGTTTAATCATGTCAAGAGCTTGGCTGGCTCCTACGGGATTCTTAATTAGTACGAGGGTACATGATTTGTCACCAATCTTAAAGGTTTCTTGGCGTCCAAAGACAGCACGACTCTTATCAAAACCAGCTTTGATTTGCTCTGGAGCCACTCCGAAGAATTCAGCGACAGAAACAGCAGCAAGGGCATTGTAGATGTTATAAAGACCACCGACATTAATCTTGTAATCTTGTCCATCAATGACAAATTCAGAAGTAGTGTTGGTGATTTTAGTCAACTCTGTCAGCTTATAATCTAATTCTGGACGGTGGAAGTCGCAGTTAAGGCACACATAGTCTCCCAAGTTAGCGTAAGTATTAAGGCGATACTGAAGAATACTCTCACATTTAGGGCAGACAATACCTTCAGTATTATAATGAGCCAGCTCTGGATCATGTTTTTCAGTGTCAAAACCGTAGAAACGCACGGGATTGACTACCTCTTTAGAATTGAAAAGAGGACTGTCTCCATTAGCCAAAATAGTAGCCTCAGGCGCCTTAGCAGCACCATCTAAAATCATCTGATAAGTGGTATAGATTTCACCATAGCGGTCCATTTGGTCACGGAAAATATTTGTGAAAACAAAAAGACTTGGAGTGATGTATTCAGTGATTTTTGGAAGGCTGGCCTCGTCAATTTCCAAGACAGCAATTTTCTTACCAGACTTGGCTTTTTTAGCTGTTAGGAAAGTAGAAGTGATCCCTGTGATCATGTTGGCCCCACTAGGATTGGTCACAATCTCACCAAAAGCTTCTTTAAGAATACCTACAGTCAAAGCTGTGGTCAGAGTCTTACCGTTAGTTCCAGTGACAACGACAATCTCGTAGTTCTTGGCTAAAGTGTCTAAAATATCTTTGTCAAATTTAAGGGCAATTTTTCCAGGCAGGGTTGAACCACGTCCCAATTTTGAAAGGACGAAATGGCTAGCTTTACCCGCCAGAATTCCCATGGTAGTTTTCATAGTCATGAATTTATTTTATCACAAAAAGTAGTGATTGTAGTCTCAAAATAGTTAGAATTCGTGGTATAATAGAAACTGTTTAAAAATTAAAAGAAAGTGTGATATGTATGGGAATACTTTCGTCCATTGATATTGATTTTTGGCGGTCACTCTTCGATAGTCCGCTGAAAGTTATCGTCAATAGTTTGGACATATTGATTGTTGCTTTTTTAATTTATCGCTTTATTAGGGCCCTACGAGGGACAAAAATTATGACCCTTGTTCAAGGGGTTGTCTTATTTATTTTTGTCAAACTGATTTCTGATTTTATAGGCTTCACGACGATTTCTTATTTGATGAATCAGGTCATCAACTATGGAGCCATTGCGGCGGTTGTGATCTTTGCGCCAGAGCTTCGTTCTGCACTTGAAACCTTTGGGCGTACGCCTCAGCATTTTTTGCAAAGTAAAGAGGTTAGTTCAGACGAGAAGTTGGTTCAAGCCTTTGTTAAAGCTGTTAAGTACATGAGTCCTCGTAAGATTGGGGCCTTGGTTTCTATTGAACAGACTCAGACCTTACAAGAGCAGATTGCGACGGGGATTCCGCTTGATGCGGTGGTGACTGGGGAACTATTAATTAATATTTTCATCCCAAATACACCGCTTCATGATGGAGCAGTTATCATCAGAGATAACAAGGTTGCGACGGCTTGTTCTTATCTGCCATTGACGGAATCTAATAAGATTTCCAAAGAGTTTGGAACTAGGCACAGAGCTGCCATTGGTCTTTCAGAACAAACAGATGCGCTTACCTTTGTTGTTTCTGAGGAGACTGGTGCGATTTCTATTGCTTACAAGGGAAATTTCATCCATGATCTTTCTATTCAAGAATTTGAACAAGAGTTGAGTCTTATCTTGTTGAAAGAACAAGAACCACGTCAGTCATTCTTCCAACGTTGGATTGGAGGTAGCAAAAAATGAAGTGTTTTGTAAATTTCTTTAAAAACGATCGTTTATGGCAGATACTAGTTGCACTCTTCTTTGCTGTAGTACTCTTTTTCACAGCCTGGTCGGGGAACGCGCAAAATAAACAGAATAGTTCAAGTGCATCTAATACCTTTACACAAACCATTGAGTCGGTTCCTGTGGATATAAAATATGATAGTGATAAGTACTTTATCAGTGGTTATTCCTATGATGCCGAAGTCTATTTGACGGCGACAACACAGCTGGCTTTAACGACTGAGACAAGTAGTGATACACGTCACTTTAAATTAGTTGCTGATTTGTCAAATTTAGGCCAAGGAACCAGTCGAGTACCTATTCAGGTTAAGGATCTTCCAGCCGGAATGTCTGCGCAGGTATCTCCATCAACCTTGACGGCAACTATTGGCAAAAAAGCCAGCAAGACCTTTGATGTAGTAGCTAATATTACATCAGATAAGTTGGCAAATGGTTATGAAGTGAAAAAAGTTAGCCTGGATGAAACCAAGGTAGAAGTGACGTCGAGTGAAGATATCATTAACCAGATTGACCATGTTCAAGCAGTATTGGAAGGTGATTCCAACCTGTCTGAAGATTATGATGGTAACCTGGTTCTTCAAGCCGTTTCGGCAAATGGAACAGTCCTAGCAAGTTCTATCTCACCAGCTAAGGTACACGCCAAGATTAATTTGAGAAAATTAAGCAAATCTGTTCCTGTCAAGGTTGAACTGACTGGAGATAAGGCTAGCAATGTGTCTAATATCAGCTATAGCTTTGATCGTGGGCATGTGACTATCGTTGGTAGCCAAGAAGCTATGGATAAGATTGATAGCATCACAGTCCCTGTGGACATTAGCCAAGTGACTAAGGATACTTCAAAAACAATAGACCTTAAGGCAGAAGGTGTTACGGTTCAACCTGGCACTGTTAAGGTTAACTTAAAAGTCACGCAAAAATAGGGGAGTTACATTTTCCCCAAATTCATGTATAATGGATGGGACTGAGAGGGCCTAATCTCATAAAAATGTAACCAATTAAAAATGTTTAAAATCAAGGGTTGAAAATATTGGCGAAATCTTATAAAGTTAGATTATCTAGATAGATTTCACTAGATTGACTCTTGCTAAACAGCATCACAGTTTAAGGAGGATTTAGTGCTCAAGCACTAATAATAAAATTATGGGTAAATATTTTGGAACAGACGGTGTTCGTGGAGAAGCAAACGTTGAACTTACGCCTGAATTGGCCTTTAAATTAGGTCGTTTTGGTGGTTATGTGCTTAGCCAACATGAGACTGGCCGTCCTAAAGTTTTTGTGGCACGTGATACACGTATTTCTGGTGAGATGTTGGAATCTGCCTTAGTAGCAGGTTTGCTCTCAGTGGGTATTGAAGTCTACAAACTTGGAGTACTTGCAACACCTGGTGTCTCATATTTGGTTCGTACAGAAAATGCAAGTGCCGGTGTTATGATTTCAGCCAGCCATAATCCAGCTCTTGATAATGGCATCAAGTTCTTTGGTGGTGATGGCTTTAAATTGGATGATGCGCGTGAAGCGGAAATTGAAGCCCTTCTCGATGCTGCAGAAGATACGCTTCCACGCCCTTCAGCTGAAGGACTTGGAACCCTTGTGGATTATCCAGAAGGTCTTCGTAAATATGAAAAATTCTTGGTAGCTACAGGTGTTGACCTTGGTGGTATGAAGGTTGCCTTGGATGCGGCTAATGGTGCGGCTGCGGTATCTGCACGTAATATTTTCCTTGATTTGAACGCAGAAATCGCTGTCATTGGTGACCAACCTGATGGCCTTAACATCAATGCTGGTGTTGGTTCGACACACCCAGAGCAGTTGCAAGCCTTGGTTAAAGAAACTGGCTCAGCTATCGGTCTTGCCTTTGATGGTGACAGTGACCGTCTCATCGCTGTTGATGAAAATGGTGATATTGTTGATGGTGACAAGGTGATGTACATCATCGGTAAACATTTGTCACAAAAGGGCGAGTTGTTTAAAAATACCATTGTGACAACAGTTATGTCAAACCTTGGTTTCCACAAGGCACTTGACCGTGAAGGTATTAACAAGGCAGTGACTGCTGTTGGTGACCGTTACGTTGTCGAAGAAATGCGTAAAAACGGCTACAACCTTGGTGGTGAACAATCTGGACACGTTATTATCATGGATTACAACACAACTGGTGATGGCCAATTGACAGCAATCCAATTGACTAAAGTCATGGTTGAAACAGGTAAGAGCTTGTCTGAATTGGCTTCAGAAGTGACTATCTATCCACAAAAATTGGTTAATATCCGTGTGGAAAATAGCATGAAAGATAAGGCTATGGAAGTTCCTGCAATTGCGGCTATCATTGAAAAAATGGAAGCTGAGATGGCTGGAAATGGCCGTATCTTGGTTCGTCCAAGTGGTACAGAACCTCTCCTTCGTGTTATGGCAGAAGCACCAACAGATGATGAAGTGAATTACTACGTTGATACGATTGCTGATGTTGTTCGTGCAGAAATTGGATTGGACTAAGTATGATAGCTAAACTGAGAGCCTTCATGGCTACCGAAGTTTTCAAGTACCTTTTCTTTGGTGTCTTGGCAACTTTGGTCTATATGGTTAGTCGTACTTTGATTTTCCAGTTTACCCAACAAGGAACACTTTCAGCAGTCTTAGCAAATGCGATTGCCATTATCTTTGCCTTTTTTACAAATGACATGTTTGTCTTTAATCAGGAAAAGACAGGTATGGTCACGCGCTTTGTTAAGTTCGTGGGAGCCCGCCTCTTGACCTTGGTCTTAGATTTGGCTCTGGCCTATTTCTTGGTTGATACCTATCCAGAAATTATTGGTCAATTTGTTGGTCATAGTCATGCTTGGGTAAATGGTATCGAGAGCTTGTTCTCTCAGGTCCTTATCATTGTATTGAACTACATTATTTCTAAATTCTTCGTCTTTACAGGCGAGAAAGTATAAACAAAAAGGAAGTTGTTAGGAAATGTGTTAAAAGCATTTCTTACCGACCTCCTTTTTTGATATAATTGAAGAGACTTAAAAAAATAGAAAGATGAAACATGTACGTACAATTATCTCAACGCCTCAAGGACGTAGCAACCTATGTTCCCAAAGGCGCAAAACTCTTGGATGTAGGCAGTGATCATGCCTATCTTCCGATTTATTTACTTGAAAAAGGTTTGATTACTTCAGCTATTGCTGGTGAAGTGGTAAAAGGCCCTTATGAATCTGCTCTTGCTAATGTCTCAGCTTCTGGTTTCCAAGATAAAATCGACGTGCGCTTGGCTAATGGCTTGGCTGCCTTCGAACCTGCTGATGAGGTAACAACTATCACGATTTGTGGCATGGGAGGACGTCTTATTGCGGATATCCTAGATGCTGGAAAGGACAAACTAACAGGCGTAGACCGTCTGATTTTACAACCAAATAATCGTGAAGATGATCTCCGTATTTGGTTGATGGAAAATGGTTTTGAGATTATTGCCGAATCCATCATGACTGAAAATGGCAAATACTACGAAATCATGGTGGCAGAAGCTGGACATATGAGCCTTTCAGACAAGGAAGTGCGTTTTGGTCCTCATCTCATGAAAGAACAATCTCAGGTTTTCCAGCTCAAATGGCAGCGAGAAATCAATAAACTTGAGATTGCCTTAGGATCCATTCCTCTTGCCAATCAGACTGACCGTGCAGCTATTGAAGATAAAATTCAAACCATTAAGGAGGTTTTGAACCATGTTAGCTAGTGAACTTATCAAGACTTATGAGGAATTTTGTCCACAGGAGCTTTCCATGGAAGGTGATGTGGTTGGCTTGCAAATTGGCAGTCTGGATAAGGAGATTCAGAAGGTCATGGTTACCTTGGATGTTCGTGAAAATACAGTAGCTGAAGCTATTGAAAAAGGTGTGGACCTTATCATTGCTAAACACGCTCCAATTTTCCGTCCAGTTAAGGATTTGGTCTCTTCGCCTGACCGAGATATTTTGCTTGACCTGGTTAAGCATGATATTGCAGTCTATGTGAGTCATACTAATATTGATGTTGTCAATGATGGGCTTAATGATTGGTTTTGTGACATACTTGACATTAAAGACACCACTTATTTAACACAGACTTCTGAAAATCATGGAATCGGTCGAGTGGGTGATATCGTGCCACAGACCATTGAAGAACTTGCTCTTAAAGTAAAAGCAGTTTTTGGCTTGGACAGTGTTCGCTTGGTTCGTTATGACCATAATAATCCTCTTGTTAGCCGTGTGGCTATTTGTGGGGGTAGTGGTCAAGGATTTTACAAGGATGCTTTGAAAAAGGGCGCACAAGTCTTTATCACTGGTGATGTTTACTACCATACAGGGCAAGAAATGATTACTAATGGTCTCTTGGCTATTGACCCTGGGCACCATGTTGAAGCCCTCTTTATCTCAAAGATTGCTGAAAAACTTGAGGCTTGGAAACGTGAGCATGATTGGAATGTGACCATACTTGAGAGTCAGTCCTCAACTAATCCTTTTGATCATTTGTAGGAGGATGTGTCTTTGACTTGGCTTTTACATCAAAATGTGGTCTTTTTGGCCTTACTTGCAGGTCTTTTTACTTGGGGCTGTACCATTGTCGGTTCGGCCATTGTTTTCTTCTTCAAGAATATTAGTCGTAAATTGTTAGATATCATGATGGGCTTTGCGGCTGGTGTCATGATTGCGGCCTCTTTTTGGTCACTTTTGGATCCCTCTTTAACCTATGCGACTCAAAATGGCTATGGGAAATGGTCCTGGTTCCCTGCGGCAGCTGGCTTCTTGCTTGGTGGTGTTGCCCTCCGTTTAATTGATGCCGTCGTTCCTCATTTGCATTTAGGAAATGACATCTCAAAAGCAGAAGGGATTCAACCTCGTAAGAAAAAGTTGTCTAAAACAGCCTTGCTCTTTTTGGCTATCACGATTCATAATTTTCCAGAGGGATTGGCGGTTGGTGTTACCTTTGGTGCCCTAGCTGGTGGGAATATGACACTTGCTGGTCTCATGGGAGCCATTGGTCTAGCTATCGGTATTGGTTTGCAGAATGTCCCTGAAGGTGCAGCCCTCTCTATTCCTATTCGAGCAGATGGAAAATCTCGTATCAAGGCCTTTTATTGGGGATCTATGTCAGCCATCGTGGAGCCTATAGGGGCTGTTATGGGAGCTGCTCTTGTTATGTGGATGATGGCGATTATTCCTTATGCTTTGGCTTTTGCGGCTGGTGCCATGATCTTTGTGGTAACGGAGGAATTGATTCCTGAATCACAAACCAATGGTAATACTGACGTCACCACCTTAGGACTCATGGTTGGCTTTGTCGTCATGATGGTCATGGACGTGGCCTTAGGTTAAAAATACTAGAGAGCTGTGCCTATTGATATAGGACTCAGCTCTTTTCAAATAGATGGAGTAAAAAATGAAAATAGCAATTGTTGGTGCAGGTATCGTCGGTTCAACGGCTGCCTACTACTTATCAAAAGAAAAAGACGCAGAGGTTACAGTATTTGATCATGGTCTCGGGCAAGCCACCAAGGCGGCAGCAGGGATTATCAGCCCCTGGTTTTCCAAGCGTCGTAATAAAGCCTGGTATCGAATGGCCCGTTTGGGAGCCGATTTTTACCAAGATTTAGTTTCAGATCTTGAAAATGATGGTTATGACACGAGCTTCTATGATCAGTCTGGTGTAGCCCTTCTCAAGAAAGATGATAGTAAGTTGGACGGTTTGTATCAGCATGCAGAAACTAGGCTAGAAGAATCACCCATTATTGGTGAACTCTCTATAAAAAATGCTGCCGACCTCCCTGAATTTACTGGATTTGACCGTTATCTCTATGCTTCTGGAGGTGCCAGAGTGGAGGGGGCAGAATTAACATCTACTTTGATTGAGGCCTCTGGTTTTGAAAAGGTAGAGGGTCTAGTCATACTATCTCCTCTTGATAATGGCACTTACGAGATTAATGGGCAAACTTTTGATAAGGTCATTCTCGCTTGTGGTGCCTGGCTAGGTCAAACACTCGAGCCCCTTGGTTTTGACGTAGATGTTCGCCCCCAAAAGGGGCAATTGCGCGACTATTTCTTTGAGGGCATGGATACTGGTAGATTACCTGTTCTGATGCCAGAGGGCGAATTGGATGTCATTCCTTTTGCTGGTGGAAAGATTTCGGTAGGGGCCAGCCATGAAAATGACCAAGGCTTTGATTTGACAGTTGATGAGACTGTACTTGCAAGTCTGGAGGAAGAGGCTAAGACCTATTTCCCTGACTTAAGTACGGCCAAGTCCTTCTCAGAACGTGTGGGAACTAGAGCCTACACGAGTGATTTCTCACCTTTCTTTGGAGAAGTTCCAGAGCTTGAGGGTGTCTTTGTCGCCTCTGGTTTAGGATCTTCAGGACTTACGACAGGGCCACTTATTGGAAAAAATTTGGTTGATTTGGTTATGAACCGATCTGGTAGTTTGGACAGTGCAGATTATCCAGTGGCTCAGTACGTTAAGAAAAAAGACTAATAGTATTAAAGCCCTCCAATATATTAAGATTTATGAATCAGTTAGCTATTTCTCCTTATTTAGGGATGCTAGCTGATTCTTTTTATTAGAGTTTCTTTGTATCTATTTCTTATTTAATTAGAAAATGATAAAATAGTAACTGTTCATCGATTGTAGGTGAATACTAATAAAAAAGGGGAGGGACTATGTTCCAAAAAGTTAAAGTATATGTGACAGTCATTGTTACTTTGCTAGCCATAAGTTTAGGCCTGTCTGTCAAAGCAGGGGCAGCAGAAGACTTGGCTGTGACAAAGACAAGTATTGTTCTAGAAAGTTATGAGTTTGGACCGGCTGTAACCAAAGTCATTTTTGAATTTAATCAGAAGGTCACGCCAGAGGTTGTCCACAGCTCAACTCAGGTTACAACAGCAGGGGTCAGTCGTCAGGTAACGAACTCTTATGTTTCTGATGATAAGGGGCATGTGGTCTATTATGACAATAGCAAGTACGTGACGCTTGAATTGAGCCTACCGTCTTATAACCGCTACAACATGGGTGGGAATGCTGAACCTATGTATTTCAACCTTTCTACTTGGACTAACCAATGGCTGGAAAGTTACATGGTATCAATGAAAGACTTGTCAGTAGTGGCAGAAGGTAGTAGTCAGTCACAGATGGTTTCATCTGAACAAGATGCTATCAACAATCGTTTGATGCCAACGACGGAGGTTTTCGACGAGCGCGGACAGGTAGGTAACATGCAGTATGCGGCTTATAGTGCCCAGACTGGTACTGGGAATAGCACCAAACCATTGATTGTCTGGCTACACGGCATTGGTGAAAGAGGGACAGACATGAATATTCCGCTTCTTTCAAATGACGTCTATGCGCTTACCCAGCCTGATATTCAAGGCCATTTCTTAACAACTGGTGATCAGGCGCGTGGGGTTAATGTTCTAGCTGTTCAAACGCAGACACCTTGGGGGTCGGATAACGCAGCCCAACTCAAAGAGACCATTGATACCTACCTAGCTAATCACCCTGAGGTAGATAAGGGACGAATCTATCTTGCGGGAGTTTCAAATGGTGGTGGTATGGTCTTGACCATGGGAGCAACTTATCCAGATTATTTTGCAGCTCTCATTCCAATTGCAGCGCCACTAACCGTTGACCAATCTGGAATTGATAAACTGAAGAACCAGCCTATGTGGTTGATTCACACAAAGGCAGACGCAACAGTCCAACCAGAAAATAGTGTCTTGCCTTTATATAAGAGCTTGATTACCTCCGGAGCTACTAACAAGTGGTTCTCATACTTTGAAACAGCTACTGGGACTGATCTTCCTGGGACAGAGTATGATGGGCATTGGGCTTGGATTTATTTCTTCCATGACCAGGTGATTGGCGTTCAGCATCCTGAAAATACGAAAAATTGGGAGGGTTACAGTGGTATGGTAGCCACTGATCCAACCAATGGAGGTGGCTCTCGTGCCAGTGTCAATGGACAAACTTATAACAGTATCTTTGACTGGATGAGTGCACAAAGACACTAAGAGGATGATAATCACACTTCCCAAGGGGAATATTGCAAGATATTATCTTCAATCGAAAAGGGTTTCAATCGAAATCCTTTTTTAGATTGGATTAAGAAAATGGGCACTTGTGATTTTCTTAATGAAAGCTTAAGAACATAGGGTTTACCGTGACAAGAGGGCTGAAAAATGCTAAAATATAGATAATATATTAGAGAAAAAAGGAGCCTTCTTATGAAAGGTATTATTCTTGCAGGTGGTTCAGGGACACGTTTGTATCCATTGACACGTGCTGCATCAAAACAACTGATGCCGATTTACGATAAACCAATGATTTACTATCCACTCTCAACGCTTATGTTGGCTGGTATTAAGGAAATTCTCATCATCTCAACGCCACAGGACCTTCCACGTTTTGAAGAGCTTCTTGGTGATGGTTCTGAGTTCGGTATTTCACTTTCTTACGCAGTACAACCAAGCCCAGATGGATTGGCTCAAGCCTTTATCATTGGTGAAGACTTCATTGGTGACGATAGTGTTGCACTTGTCCTCGGGGATAACATTTTCCATGGCAATGGTCTTTCTGCCATGCTTCAACGTGCTGAAGCTAAGGAAAAAGGTGCCACAGTCTTTGGTTATCAAGTTAAGGACCCAGAACGTTTTGGAGTTGTTGAGTTTGACGACAATATGAATGCCATCTCTATCGAGGAAAAACCTGAGCATCCAAAATCAAACTTTGCTGTAACTGGTCTTTATTTCTATGACAATGATGTTGTGGAAATTGCTAAAAACATCAAGCCAAGCCCTCGTGGCGAACTTGAAATCACGGATGTTAACAAGGCTTACCTAGAACGTGGAGACCTCTCTGTTGAGCTTATGGGACGTGGCTTTGCTTGGTTGGATACAGGCACTCACGAAAGTCTCTTGCAGGCTGCTCAGTACATCGAAACAGTTCAACGTTTGCAGAATGTCCAAGTAGCTAACCTTGAAGAGATTGCCTATCGCATGGGTTATATCACTAAAGAACAGGTTCTTGAATTGGCACAACCACTTAAGAAAAATGAATACGGACAATATTTGCTCCGTTTGATTGGAGAAGCATAATGACTGAACAATTTTTTGGTAAAGAATTAGCTGCACGCAAGATTGATGCCATCCCAGGTCTGCTTGAATTTGATATTCCTGTTCATGGAGATAACCGTGGATGGTTCAAGGAAAACTTCCAAAAGGAAAAGATGTTGCCACTTGGTTTTCCAGAATCATTCTTTGCAGAAGGAAAATTGCAAAATAACGTTTCTTTCTCACGTAAAAATGTTTTGCGTGGCTTGCACGCCGAGCCTTGGGATAAATACATCTCAGTGGCAGATGAAGGAAAGGTTCTTGGAACTTGGGTTGACCTCCGTGAAGGCGAAACGTTTGGGAATACTTATCAAACTGTTATTGATGCCTCAAAAGGAATCTTTGTTCCTCGTGGTGTTGCCAATGGTTTCCAAGTTCTGTCTGACAAAGTATCATACAGCTATCTCGTAAACGATTACTGGGCACTTGAACTTAAACCTAAATATGCCTTTGTCAACTATGCTGACCCAAGCCTTGATATCAAGTGGGAAAACTTGGAAGAAGCAGAAGTCTCAGAAGCAGATAAAAATCACCCATTGCTCAAAGACGTTAGCCCCCTCAAACCAGAGGATTTGTAAAAATATAGCTCTTGAAACAATTAAGAAAATCATTATATAGTTTTTAGCTTTGTTATAAACGAGCGAAGCGAGCTATATGATTAGCTTTCCGCCGTGAGAAAAGCACCTGAATCATTGTGTTTCAGGTGCTCGGAAGTTTTGAGACATCAGGCTCAAAACTTAGTCATGGAACTTCTTCGAAGTTCGCTGACGTCCGTACTCACCTAAGGAAAGCTAAAAAAGATTGATTTAAGGAACGATTAAGAAAAATAATATTTTTTGGAGAAAAAATGACTGAATATAAAAATATCATCGTAACTGGTGGCGCAGGTTTCATCGGTTCAAACTTCGTACACTATGTCTACAACAACCATCCAGACGTACATGTGACTGTCCTTGACAAGCTCACTTACGCTGGTAACCGTGCCAATATTGAAGAAATCCTTGGTGACCGTGTTGAATTGGTTGTTGGTGATATTGCTGATGCTGAATTGGTTGATAAATTGGCTGCTAAGGCTGATGCTATCGTTCACTATGCGGCTGAAAGCCACAATGATAATTCATTGAACGACCCATCACCATTTATCCACACAAACTTCATTGGTACTTACACACTCTTGGAGGCTGCTCGTAAATACGATATTCGTTTCCACCACGTGTCAACAGACGAAGTTTATGGTGACCTTCCATTGCGTGAAGATCTTCCTGGACACGGTGAAGGTCCTGGTGAAAAATTCACAGCAGAAACAAAGTACAACCCTTCATCACCATACTCATCAACTAAGGCTGCTTCAGACCTTATCGTTAAAGCATGGGTGCGTTCATTTGGTGTTAAAGCAACTATTTCAAACTGCTCAAACAACTATGGACCTTACCAACACATCGAAAAATTCATTCCACGTCAAATCACCAACATCTTGTCAGGAATTAAACCAAAACTTTATGGTGAAGGTAAAAACGTCCGTGACTGGATTCACACTAACGACCACTCAACTGGTGTTTGGGCTATCCTCACTAAAGGCCGTATCGGTGAAACTTACTTGATTGGTGCCGATGGTGAAAAGAATAACAAGGAAGTTCTTGAACTCATCCTTGAAAAAATGGGGCAACCAAAAGATGCTTACGACCGTGTCACAGACCGTGCTGGTCATGATTTGCGTTACGCTATTGACTCAACAAAATTGCGTGAAGAACTCGGTTGGGAGCCACAATTTACAAACTTTGAATCAGGTTTGGAAGAAACAATCAAGTGGTACACAGATCACCAAGACTGGTGGAAAGCCGAAAAAGAAGCTGTTGAAGCTAACTACGCTAAGACACAAGAAGTGCTTAAATAATTGGAAAATCTATCACTTCCAAGCTAGTGATAGATTTTTCTATTAAGAAATCTTAGGAGAGATGATGAATAGAAAAGAATGGATTGAATATTTTGAAGCGATTAATAATCGTAAACCCACTATTCAGGAGTGTCAGCAGGCCCTTCTAAATGGTGAATTTGTTATGGAAGGAAAACAAGCTACTTTTTCCAACAATGGAAATTCCGTGACTGAAGGAGCCATGCCTTTTCCAAATCAAATGACTGGTCAAATGGTCAACCCAGCTTATTCACAACAAATTGTCTTTGTTAAGAAGAAAAAGTTTGGCAAGAAGACTTTTCTTGGTCTTGGGATTGCTTTATTTCTTGTTGTAGCAACAAGTCTTGGCCTCTTTTTGTTTTCTTCCAAAGGAACAAACTTGGGTGGCTTGTGGGTAAATGGTAATAATGACGGGCTTGTTTATGATTTAAAAGAAAAGAATTCAAAACTTTTTACTGGCTATACGGAAGATAATATTAAAGAAGTTGCTCTCGGTAAGAAGGTTCGACAAGAGTTTGAAAGAAGCATAAAGGCGGTAAGTGATTCAAAACTAAAATCTATTGCTGATTTTGACAAGAAGTACCAATTTCATACAAAAGAGGTCATACTGGTTAAGACTGAACGATATGGCTACTATAATCTGGTTCAGAAGGATGGAACAAATGTCATTTTAGACATAGGCTTATCAGAAGTATTTTCCCACGGATCAAACACTAAAGAATTTAAAAAGAGATGTCTTTTTTATAAGGCGGAGGTTCCAAAAGCCTTTGTTGGTAACTGGAAGAAATTTGATGAGGATGATGACGCCGAAGGAAAAGCTACTATCTCTGAAAATGGTGTTATTTCTACAGATTCCGATGATACAGATATCTTAATTGCTAAACCTTTAAGAGAATATCTGGTGAACAAATCAGGTAAAGTAGATAATGATAAGGTGCAGAAAGAATTTGATAAAATACAGAAGTCTCTTAAGTCACATGGTTATCAGGCTAAGAGTGTTAATGATATCTACCACGATGAGAGAAGTTCCTACTATTTTGCAGTTGTAGATGGTGGCAAGCGCATTGTTATCTTAGAGGATAGCTATGGAGATCTCTATTCAGGTTATATCGAAAGACAAGACAAAGATTAATCACGATACCTCTAGCAGGTAAGAAGTACCTAAATAAGATGCAGAAGCCTATCATTCCTCTAGGAGTGATGGGCTTTTTTTACTTGTAAATACGATATTAACTTATGACAGCGATACAATTAATTACATAATTGTTACAAAAATTACATAAAATACTTGATTTTTGTAACAAAATAGATATAATAGAAATATAGAAAAGAGGTTTATGAAAATGAAAAGTAAAGTTATCCGTGTTTGTTCCCTTGTTTTGTTGTCTGTAGCTGTTTCTACAGCACTTGTCGGATGTGGCTCTAAGTCAGAAAAAGACACTGCAGCATCATCTACAACGTCAACTTCTAAAGTAATGAAGTCATCTGCTAAAACAAAAACATCTGAGAAGAAGTCTGCTAAAAAGTCAAAGACAGAAGCTTCATCTTCAAAGGATTCTCAAGGTCAAGAAGAAGCGAGTGCTCCTGGAGCTAGCTCTTCAAAAAATCAAGCCTCAGCTGGAAATGATGCTCAAGCAGGGACAAACGGTAGTGTTGCTTCTGAGTCAAACAAGTCTAGTCAAGCAACAGCTGATACCCAAAGTGACGCTCCTGTCCCAGCAGGTTTGGTTGGAACTTGGACTGGTACAAGTCCTCAAGCAACGGACATTAGTTTTACAGTTGATGCTGATGGCAACATCACTTCAAAGGCAAATTTCAATGTCGATTACGAACCCTATCGTCAAAGCTCTACAACTGCAAAAGCTGTTCAAATTTCTGGAAATCTCTACGTTTGGGAGGGTGGCGATTTTTCTACCTTGCTTCCTGGTATTACAGGAATAGGGGGAGCTGGTTTTCAAGCTAAGCCTGGCTTTATTCTTGAAAATGGAACTTACACGCCAGTTCAATTCATCTCTGACTTGGGACCAACCTTTGATTATAGCAACTATAATGCTTTCCCATTCTCATTAACAAAATAAAGAATAGAAGCTATCTGGAGAGATGGCTTCTTTTTTGGCTCAAACTCTTATCATTCGAGGTCTCATTTCTGTTTAAAAAATGGTAGAATAGTTACATGCAAACAAAACCAACGTCAGCCTATGTGCACATTCCATTTTGCACACAAATTTGTTATTATTGTGACTTTTCTAAGGTCTTTATTAAAAATCAGCCCGTTGATGACTACCTACGGGCTTTGATTCGTGAGTGGGAGCTTTTAGATATCAAAGAGCTTCACACTCTTTATATTGGTGGTGGGACACCGACAGCTATTTCTGCGGAGCAATTGGACTACCTTTTAAGCAATCTTCAGAGGAACTTGGATTTGTCTAAGTTGGAGGAGTTTACTATTGAGGCTAATCCCGGTGATTTGACAGTTGATAAGATTGAAGTACTCAAAAAATCAGCTGTTAATCGTGTCTCTTTAGGGGTTCAGACCTTTGATGACAAGCACTTGCGTCAAATTGGTCGAAGTCACAATCAAGCACAGATTTATGAAAGTATTGATAGCTTGAAGGCTGCTGGTTTTCATAATATTTCCATTGACTTAATTTATGCCCTTCCTGGTCAAACCATGGATCAGGTCAAGGAAAATGTGAGAAAGGCACTGGAACTGGATATTCCACACCTAAGTCTCTATAGTTTGATATTGGAACATCACACGGTCTTTATGAATAAGATGCGTAGGGGTAAGCTCAATCTGCCAACTGAGGATTTGGAAGCAGAGATGTTTGACTATATTATCCAAGAGTTGGAAAACAATGGTTTTGAGCACTACGAGATTTCAAACTTTACCAAACCTGGGATGGAGAGTCGTCACAATCTCATGTATTGGAATAATGATGAGTATTATGGTGTGGGTGCTGGAGCCTCTGGTTATGTTAATGGTGTTCGTTATCGCAATAGAGGGCCTATCCAACATTACCTAAAGGCTATAGCTGAGGATGGCCATGCTAGACTTAATGAAGAACATCTGACTAAGGCGGAGATGATGGAAGAGGAGTTCTTCCTTGGTTTGCGTAAAAAGTCGGGTGTGTCTATTAAACGTTTTGAAGAGAAGTTTGGCTTATCATTCGCGGATACTTATGGAGACATTGTGAAAAAACTACAGGAAGATGGGCTCTTGGTCAAGGATCCTGAGGTGGTTCGTATGACCAAACGAGGACTCTTTTTGGGTGATAGTGTCGCTGAGCAATTTATCTTGGAGGATTAGATGGGATTAAAATTTAGTATTCCTTATCAGATTCCGTTTTATGAGACGGATATCACGCATCAGGTAAAATTACCGCACTTATTGGCGTTTTCATTGCAAGTATCTGGTATGCAGTCAGAGTCTCTGGGAAATACGGATAAGGACGTTTTTGATAAATACGGTCTGGTTTGGATTGTGACAGACTATGCGATTGAGATTGACCGTCTGCCTCGCTACAATGAAAAGGTGACCATTACAACGGAAGCTATTTCCTATAATAAGATTTTCTGTTACCGTAATTTTTACATCACAGATGAAACTGGTCAGCAAATTATGCTCTTTAAGACTACTTTTGCTCTTATGGATTATGAAACGCGTAAGGTAGCAGAAGTGCCAGATGAAGTGGTAGCACCTTATGGAGCTGATAAGACTAAAAAGTTGCTTAGAGGGCCTCGCTATAAGGCTTTGGAAAATCCAATTGAGACTTTATATCGTGTGCGTTATTTTGACCTAGACATGAATGGCCACGTTAATAATAGCAAGTACTTGGAGTGGATGTTGGATGTTTTCGATTTGGATTTTTTGACCAAGTACACACCAGCCCATATTGACCTCAAGTATGTTAAGGAAATTCATCATGGGTCAGAGATTTATTCAGGCTATGAGTTTGACCAAGAAAGTTTGAGCAGTCAACATCAGATTTGTGTTGATGGCAATATTCATGCTCAGGCCATTATCCAATGGAAAGAAATAGGAGAAGAGTAGGATGACATATAAAGGTTATTTGATTGATTTAGATGGGACTATTTACAAGGGGAAGGATCGTATTCCTGAGGGAGAAGTCTTCGTAAAGGAGTTACAGAAGCGTCAGATTCCCTATCTTTTTGTGACTAATAATAGTATGCGTACACCAGAGATGGTGCAAGAGCTTTTGCGTAGTCAGTGTGAATTGGAAACACCTCTTGAGACCATTTACACAGCTACTTTGGCGACAGTTGACTACATGAACGATATGAATCGTGGCAAGACGGTTTATGTTATCGGTGAGACTGGGCTTAAATCTGCCATTGCGGAAGCGGGATATACGGTAGATGAGGAAAATCCTGCCTATGTTGTGGTGGGCTTGGACCGTGAAGTCACTTATGAAATGTTGGTTAAAGCAACGCTTGCTATCCACAAAGGGGCTATATTTATTGGAACTAACCCAGATTTGAATATCCCAACTGAACGTGGTCTTCTTCCAGGTGCCGGTTCCCTCTTAGCTCTTATCGAGGCGGCTACCCGTGTGAAACCAATCATTATTGGTAAGCCTAAAGCTATTATCATGAACAAGGCTCTTGAAATCCTTGGGACAGAACGTAGCCAAACTATCGTGGTTGGTGATAATTACTTGACTGATATTACAGCTGGTATTAAAAATGACTTTCCAACACTACTTGTGACAACTGGATTTACCAAGGCAGAAGAGGTTGCGAATTTACCAGTAAAACCAGACCATGTGCTTTCTAGTCTAGCGGAGTGGGATTTTGATGCGAACTAAGATAGAGGCTGTTCTGACTCCGATTTGGCTCTTGGCCCTGTCTATCCTAGTGACGATTTATCTGGCATGGGGCTTTTATTATTTTGATATTGATTGGATGCATCTTTTGAACTATGTCATTCTTGGCAAGACAGAGCTCTGGCATAATTTCAATATCCTCATGCAGTACCTGACCTTTCCTTGGGTTGGTCATCTGGCCATGCCTGATTTTCCATCATCGGAGAGTGGGCTTAAGCATTTCCATGATGTGAAGTGGCTCTTTCATTTGGTACAGGGGCTTGTTATTCTACTAGCTTATCCAGCAGTCACCTCTCTTTGGCGAAATGTGAAGAAAGGGACCTTTGGTCTTTTCGCTAAACTTTATATGAGTCTAGCACTCTTACCGGTCCTTATTGGGGTTGTGGGACTTTTTCTCGGATTTGATGAGTTTTTTACGCTCTTTCATGAAGCCCTCTTTCCTGGGGATAGCAGTTGGCTCTTTAATCCAATCTTGGACCCGATTATCAATGTTTTGCCAGAAGAGTACTTTCTTCAGTGCTTTGTGATTTTCTTTATTATTTATGAGGGAATCATGGTGAGTCTGACTTTGTTGGCCCGTAAGCAGCTTAAAATGTATTTGAAAAATAAGGAGTAGTTATGTCTATTCGTGATAACCATTTGCATACCCATCATTCCTATGATTCGGATGCGAACTTTACTGATTATTTGACGCATTTTGATGGGGAGATTGTAACGACTGAGCATTATGATCTCTCTAATCCTTATACCAAACAGGATGATGTGCCCGAGTATGAGGCCTATAGTCGTGAGATTGAAAGTCTTAACCGTAAGTATGGTAATCGTATTAAACGTGGTATCGAGATTGGTTATTACCAACCTAGGGAAAGGGATATTTTAGACTTTCTGGATGGTAAGGACTATGATCTCAAACTTTTATCTGTTCACCATAATGGGGTCAATGATTATCTTGATGATGAGGTAGCGGATATGGACAAGGCAAGCATTATTCAAGAGTATCTGGACAAGTTGGAGTACGCTATTGGTCGTGTGGACGCAGATGTTTTGGCCCACTTTGACTATGGTTTCCGACTGTTTGACGTGACTATTGATGAGCTAAAAGCTTATGAAGAACAACTCAAACGTATTTTCCAGAAAATGATTGCTAATGATTTGGCTTTTGAACTGAATGCAAAGAGTATGTACCTCTATCATCACGAGGGCCTTTACCGTTATGCCCTAGGCCTTGTTAGGGATTTGGGATGTCGTAAGTATTCTATTGGGTCTGATGGTCATAAGTTGGAGCATTTCCGTCTGAACTTTGAAAAGATTGAGGAGCTCTTGAGAGAATTTGGCATTACAGAAGATATGATTATATAGCGTAGACAGCTTCAACTGAAGCTGTCTTTTTCTTAAGGAAAGCTTAAAGAAAAAGCGTGGTTATGGGAATTATAGAAGATTTTAAGCTTTGCTTGTTATTCTAATGTCAAGTAAAAGGAACTTATGGTTTCAATCTTATCTTTCAAAATTGGAGGTCTTCTATGAAATTTCTCAAAAGGCATGCCTATGCCTTACTCTTTACACTTTTTCTGATGGGGGCAAATGTCTACTCTCTCTTAAAGGTCTTTGTCATTCCCTCAGCGGTCTCAACGGTTTCAGCCAATACGACTAGTTCAACCACAGCGTCGTCGACGGCATCTACCAGTACTGGTAAGGTAACTAAGACGGATACGACTTATAAAGATGACAATATGGATATCAAAATCACGACAGGTAAAACCAGTGATACCACATACTATGTGGCAGATATCAAGCTTTCGAGTGCAGATTACCTTAAAACGGCTTTGGCACAAAATACCTATGGGACTAACATCACCGACACTACTTCAAGTATTGCCCAGCAGAATAATGCAATCTTTGCCATCAATGGTGACTATTATGGGGCTAACCAGTCAGGTTATGTGATAAAAAATGGTCAAGTTTATCGTGATACTGATCGAAACAGTGATTATGAGGATCTTGCAGTGTACTCAGATGGTAGCTTCAAGACCTTTAACGAGAGCGATACAACAGCTCAAAAATTGGTCGATTCAGGTGTGGTCAATACCTTTGCCTTTGGTCCAACCTTGGTTGAAAATGGCAAGATAGCTGTATCGGAAAATGAAGAGGTTGGTCAAGCTATGGCTGACAATCCACGTACAGCCATCGGAGTCATCGAAGAAAGTGATGGTAGTGTGCACTATATTGTCATTGTCTCTGATGGTCGTACCAGTGAATCGTCAGGGTTGACCCTCTATGAAATGGCAGAGTTGATGAAATCCTATGGCGTGACGACAGCCTACAACCTTGACGGTGGTGGCTCATCTACCATGTACTTCAATGGTCAAGTCATTAACAAGCCAACCACAAACGGAAATAAAATTTCAGAAAGGGCGGTGAGCGATATTGTTTACATCGGTTACTAAAAAATCAGCCAGCAGACACTTTTTCACTTATATCGGTCTAACCATTTTTAGCCTTCTATTTACCTTTGTCTATGAACGTTTCTCTTACGGGGAATCATCCATGTTTATGCGTATGATGTTTTTAGCCCCATTGGCTGGAGCACTTATCTATCTGCTAACAGGAGTGGGAATGTCTTGGGTGAGAACACGTCTTTCAAAACTACTCTTTAATTCCTCTATTGCAGTTGTTGCTAGTGCCTGCTTGGTTAAGGGAATCGTTGAGGTTTCAGGTCGTACGACTAGCGTGGATATGCCTTATTGGTATGTTGCTACAGGGCTGCTTTGTTTGAGTATTATGACAGGATTTATCAGACCTAGAAAATTGGCATAAAATAAGAGCTTGGAGCTGTGCTTCAGGCTTTTTGTCTTGCATTGAAAAAATATTTAGGATAAATATACAAACCATAAAATGAAGAAATTATTTTAAATGAGGAATTTGCTTAAAGACATTTTCATAAAAAATAACTGAGCTTGATTTTTTTGTGATAGGAATTTAGATAGAACGAGACTGTCTATAGTGATGTAAGTGCCTTAATCTATCGTGTTTCCGGCGCTAGGGATTTTTGAGACATGAGGTTCAAAACTTAGGCATGGAACTTTTTTGATAGCTAGAATCACCCACCGAATCATTTCACCCGCGTCCGTCATCACCTAAGAAAAGTCTTAAAAGGCTTGTTTCTGCTATTAAATATACATGATTTTCAACTTTTTATAAAAATATACAAAAAAGACTTGCTTTGTTCTGAATTTTCAGGTAAAATAAACTAAAATCGAAATCGTTGATAGAAAAAGTCAGATCGTTTCACAGAGAATGCGGGAAGCTGAGAACGCATGAGATCAAAGACGACACATTCTTGAGAGCGTATGCGAACTCTGGATGACAGTAGTGTACGACGGGTGGTTCCGTTAGAGACTAGGAGTTACAAGAGAGACCTTGTGACTTCATGAGGAAGAGGGGGTGACCCCTGTTCGAATTAAGGTGGAACCACGTGCCAACGTCCTTGCAAAAGTTGTTTTTGCGAGGGCGTTTTTTGTTACCCTTGCTTTTAGTATTTGTAGCTAGCCGTACACTTGGTCGGAGTTGAACAGAAAGGATAAACTATGGAAATCAAAGGATTACGAAAGATTGAACCCTATGTGGCGGGTAGTCAGCCTGCTGAGAAAAATATCATTAAGTTGAATACTAATGAAAATGCCTATGGACCAAGTCCAGCGGTCCATCAAGCTTTAGCATCCTTTGATGCCCATCAGTTACGCAAGTATTCGACTTTGGATCAAGCGGCTTTGCGTCAAGCCTTATCTGAACAGTTAGGTGTTCCTGCTGATCAAGTGATTATTGGAAATGGGTCAGACGATATTTTATCAATGGCTTTTCTAGCTTTCTTTAATAGCGAGGAAGAAGTTTTGTTTCCAGATTTGACCTATGGTTTTTACAAGGTATGGGCAGATTTGTATCGCATCCCATTTAGAGAAGTGCCCTTGAACTCTTCATTTGAGATTGATACTCAAGATTATTTGGTTGAAAATGGTGGGATTGTCATTACAAATCCAAATGCACCAACAGGTATTTATAAACCTCTCAATCAAATTGAGGAGATTGTAAAGGCCAATCTGTCAGTAGTTGTGATTATTGACGAAGCCTATATTAACTTTGGTGGGGAGACGGCCTTACCGCTCATAGAAAAGTATGACAATGTGTTTATCACTAGGACCTTTTCTAAGGATGCCTCCCTTGCTGGCCTGCGTGTCGGTTACGGCATAGGAAGTCCTAAACTAATGGCTGTAATCAATGCCGTCAAGAATTCAGTTAACCCCTATAATGTGGATAGCATTGCGGAAGTCTTGGCGACTGCAGCGGTTAAGTCCTGGGACTACTATGAGGACACTTGCGCTAAGATTATGGCAACACGTGACTGGTTTAGCCAAGAATTGCAGGCGATTGGTTTTGATATCCTACCTTCAAAAACTAATTTTGTTTTGGTCAAACCTCACGGAGTGACTGCAGGTCAATTGTTTGACTACCTCCAAAGTAAGAAAATTTATGTCCGTTATTTTCCAAAAGTGGAGCGTATTTCAGACAGACTACGCATTTCTATTGGGACGCAGGATGAGATGGAGCGCGTATTAATGACAATACAGGAGTTACAAGCATGAAAAAAACGACATTAGCCTTAGGAATGCACGATAAACTTTTCAAACGTGCCCGTACCATGTATCAGATTGAACACCGTATCTGTGACTTGTTGATGACAAAGGGCTTTCTTCGGATTGAGACACCAACCTTAGAGCATTTCGAAGTCTTTAGTGATCTTGTGGACAATGGAAACTATAATTTCTTTGACAAAAATGGAGAGCTTGTTAGTTTACGTCCTGATATTACCAGCCAAATTGGGCGTGTGATTGCTTCGACTCAAGTTCATACACCGATTAAATTTTCTTACTCTGGAAAAGTCTTTAACTACAATGAGGAGATGCGTGGCTTGTCCAATGAGCATACGCAGGCTGGTGTGGAAATCATTGGTTTTCCAGTTCATCAGGCATTGGAAGAAGCAATAGCTTCTGCTAAAGAGGCTCTAGATGCTGCAGGGGTCAAAAATTACAAGTTTGAATTTTCACATGCCCGCCTCCTACAACTCATTTTTGAAGAATTAAACCTTCCAGCTGTAAAAGAAGCAGAGTTGGCGACCTATATCCGTGATAAATCGATTACCGGTCTTAAGGAGTTCACTAAAGAAAATCCAAGTCAATATGACAAGGTCTTGGAGCAGTTACCCTTCTTGTTTGGTGAGACAAATGCTGTCCTGACCAAGGCTAGACAGTTAACGGACAGTGAAGCCTTTTTGACGGCCTTGGATAGTTTGGAAGTTTTAACTAATCGTTTATCAGATAGTCTCCCAGAGACGACGCTTGATTTGGCTCAATTGCCAGCAGTGCCTTACTACACGGGCATGATGTTTAAGGTCTTCGGTGACAAGGTACCAGATGCCTTTGTATCAGGTGGCCGTTACGATAAACTATTTGAACGCTTTGGAGCCACCGAGTTAACAGCGGTTGGCTGGGCCATTGATATCGACTCAGTTTATCAAGCAGTACATGACGATGTAGAATTTGGAGGTGACTTGGATGACTAGCAATCAAATCACAATTGCCTTGACCAAGGGACGTATTGAGAAAGATACGGTTAAATTACTGGAAAAAGCTGGCTTTGATATGTCTTTCATGGCCGATAAGGGACGTAATTTGATTTTCGAGAGTCCTGACAACCGGTTCCGTTTTCTCTTGGTCAAAGCTCCAGATGTGACTACCTATGTTAGACACGGTGTCGCAGATATTGGGATTGTCGGTAAGGATGTTTTGGTCGAACATCCGACAGGCTATTTGGAAATGCTAGACCTTAATTTTGGTCTTTGTAAATTCTCCGTAGCATCAACAGAAGACTATAATCCTGATGACCATAAGCGTAAACGTATTGCGACCAAGTATCCAACCATTGCGACGGATTATTTTAATCAAAAGGGTGAGGATGTTGAGATTATTTCGATTCAAGGGAGTGTAGAGATTGCCCCTGTTATTGGTCTAGCGGATGCCATTGTCGATATTGTGGAAACAGGGAATACCCTTGTTGCAAATGGCCTAAAAGTTTATGAAGATATTTGCCGTATTTCAGCACGAATGATTGTGAACAAGGCTTCTTTGAAAAATAACAAGGAAGTCCTGCCATTCATTCGTAAGATTGAATCACTTGTAGGGAACGAGGAGGTACCGTTCGAATGAAACGATTAACTGGAACAAATAAAGAAATTGCTGAGCTTCTTTATCAGGAGCAATTGGAACTTTCAAAAGAAAATAGAGACGTTGAAAGCACGGTTCAAGCCATTATTGAGGATGTCAAAAAACGAGGAGACGAGGCCCTTCGTGACTATTCAGCTAAATTTGATAAGGTTGACTTGACTGATTTTGAGGTTGGACAGGATTTGATTGATCAAGCCTTTAAAGAGATTGATCCAGAGGTTTACCAAGCCCTAGTTAATGCCAAAGAAAACATTGAATCTTACCACAAGCATCAGTTGGAGGCTGGTTTTGAGGACCAACCAAGTGAGGGTGTTATTCGTGGTCAATTGATTCGTCCCATCAATCGTGTAGGTGTTTATGTGCCTGGAGGAACTGCGGCTTATCCATCATCAGTTCTTATGAATGTCATCCCTGCTAAAATTGCTGGGGTTAAAGAGATTATTATGATTACGCCGCCACAAGAACACTTTGTTCCTGCTATCCTAGTAGCTGCCAAATTGGCTGGTGTGGATAGCATTTATCAAGTCGGTGGGGCTCAAGGGGTTGCGGCCTTGGCTTTTGGTACAGAAACGATTCCAAAGGTTGACAAGATTACAGGTCCCGGAAATATTTTCGTGGCGACTGCTAAGAAGCAAGTTTACGGTATTGTCGGTATTGATATGATTGCAGGACCATCAGAAATCGGTGTTATTGCTGATAGTAGCGCTAATCCAACCTATGTGGCAGCCGATCTCTTGTCTCAAGCAGAGCACGATACACGTGCACGCGCCATTTTGGTAACAGATTCTCAAGCCTTGGCTGATGCAGTTGAAAGTGAGATTGAACGTCAACTCAAGCTTTTGCCACGTGAGGCGATTGCTCGTCCATCTATCGAAAATAACGGTCGAATTATTATTGCCAATGATACAGATGCTATGTTTGAACTCATGAACTTGGTTGCGCCAGAACATTTGGAAATTGCTATGGACAAGGCCTATGATTATCTAGAAAAAGTGGAGAATGCTGGTTCCGTCTTTCTTGGTCACTTTACCAGTGAACCAATTGGTGACTACTATGCTGGTGCCAATCACGTTCTTCCAACGACAGCAACCAGCCGATTTTCATCAGCTTTAGGTGTGCACGATTTTGTCAAACGTATCCAATATACGCAGTATGACAAAGCAGCAGTCAATAAGGCTCAACACGATATCACAACCTTGGCTTATGCGGAAGGTTTGCAGGCCCACGCTAAGGCTATTGAAGTCAGAAACGACAATAATTGAGAGAGTAGAGGAAGAAGTTATGAGACAAGCAGAAATTGAACGTAATACCTTTGAAACCAAAATTAAGTTAAGCCTCAATTTGGATGCTCAAGAACCAGTAGATATTCAAACAGGTGTCGGATTTTTTGACCACATGTTGACCTTGTTTGCCCGTCACGGCCGTATGTCTTTGGTGGTGAAGGCTGATGGCGACCTTTGGGTTGATAGTCACCACACTGTTGAAGATGTCGGTATTGTCCTTGGTCAAGCTCTTAAAGAGGCCTTGGGCGATAAAGCAGGTATCAACCGTTATGGAACGGCTTTTGTACCTATGGATGAAACCCTTGGAATGGCAAGTTTAGACTTGTCTGGACGTAGCTACTTGGTCTTTGATGCTAGTTTTGATAATCCAAAATTGGGTAATTTTGACACAGAATTGGTAGAAGAATTTTTCCAAGCCTTGGCTTTCAATGTTCAGATGAATCTCCACCTCAAGATTCTCCACGGAAAAAACAATCACCACAAGTCAGAAAGTCTCTTCAAGGCAACAGGACGTGCCTTGCGTGAGGCTATCACAGTTAATCCTGACATTCATGGCGTAAACTCAACAAAGGGGATGCTATGATTATCGTCATTGATTACGATGCGGGGAATACCGCCAATGTTCTGCGTGCCCTTGAAAAGATTGGTGTGACTGCAGAATTGTCTGCCGATAAAGAAAAAATCCTAGCTGCAGATGGTTTGATTTTACCTGGTGTGGGTGCTTATCCAACAGCCATGGCAGAGCTTGAGCGAAGAGGCTTGGTAGCTGTTATCAAAGAGGCCGTAGCAAAGGGAGTTCCACTTTTAGGAATCTGCTTAGGCATGCAGATTTTAACGGAAAAAGGGCTGGAACATGAGGAAACAAATGGTCTTGGTTTTATTCCAGGTGTTTGCCGTGCTATTCCAGCCAGCAAGGAGCAGCCTGTCCCACATATGGGGTGGAATGATTTGGCTGTTAAGCAAGCCAGCCCTTTGACAGATGGTTTAGACGGCCAAGCTGTCTACTTCGTTCATAGTTATTTCACGGATGTCCCTAGCCAATACATTGATGTTACCGCAGATTATAGTATCGAGGTGCCAGCCATGATTCATAAAGACAATGTTTATGGAGCTCAATTTCATCCTGAAAAATCAGGTGATATTGGTTTAGGTATTATTGAACAATTTGTAGGTTTATGCAAAGCCTAAAAGCTCTTGAGAGCAAAGTTTTTTCACTTAGAAAGGATGGTAGGGGAGATGCAAATTCTACCAGCAATTGATATAAAGGATGGACAGGCTGTTCGTCTCTTCAAAGGAGATTTCACCCAACAAACCGTTGTTAATCCTGATGTTATTGAGCAGGCAAAGACCTTTAAGGATGCGGGCATTCAATTTATTCACGTCGTGGACTTGGACGGTGCCCTTGATGGTCGTGCCACTAACCGTGACTTGATTGCAGAGGTCAAGAAGGTTTCTGGACTTGGCATCGAAGTTGGTGGCGGTATCCGTACCTTGGAGCAGATTCGTGATTATTTGGCAGTTGGCATCGACCGTATCATTATCGGTTCAATGGCCGTTAAGAATCCTGATTTCGTTCGAGCAGCTTTAGAGGAATTTGGTGCTGATAAAATTGTCGTAGGTATTGATGCCAAGGCAGGATTTGTCGCTACTGAAGGCTGGTTGGAAACCAGCAATGTGGACTATATTACCTTGGCCAAGGAAATGGAAAAGATGGGCGTAACCCTCTTTGTCTATACTGATGTTGATCGAGATGGCACACTGACAGGACCCAATCTTGATCACTACAAACGTTTGGTATCTGAACTCACAACCGCCAAAATCATCGCTTCCGGTGGGATTGCAGAAGTAGCCGACTTAGATCACCTACAAGAGATTGGTGTGGCAGGAACCATTGTCGGTAAAGCTTACTATAACGGCAATATCATATTAGACCAACTCAAGTCTTTCGGAGGTTAAGATGCTTAAAAAACGTATTATTCCCTGTTTGGATGTCAAGGACGGTCGTGTCGTTAAGGGGGTTAATTTTGTGAATCTGACAGATGTTGGTGATCCTGTTGATTCTGCACGTGCTTACTATGAGGCTGGCTGTGACGAACTTGTTTTCTTGGATATCACAGCGACTTCAGACAATCGTGAAACAACGGTTGACATGGTGCGCCGCGTTGCCGATCAGGTCTTTATCCCCTTCACAGTTGGTGGTGGTATCCGTTCAGTTGAAGACATGAACAAGATGCTTAAAGCTGGTGCTGACAAGGTTGCGGTTAATTCCTCAGCCCTTGCCAACCCACAACTAATCGCTGATTGTGCTCAAAAATTTGGCAACCAGTGTGTGGTGGCTGCGATTGATGCCAAAAAGATGGCTGATGGGAGCTGGCATGTCTTTGTGGCGGGTGGCCGTAAGGATACAGGTAGGGACCTCATCCAATGGGCTCAAGAAGTCGTCGCTTTGGGAGCTGGAGAAATTCTCTTAACCAGCATGGACAAGGACGGCACTAAGTCTGGTTTTGATTTGGAAATACTAAATCGTGTGGCGGAAGTCGTTGATGTTCCGATTATCGCTTCTGGTGGCGCGGGAAATATTGAGGATATTGTAGAAGTCTTTGAAAAGACAACAGCGACGGGTGCTCTGGCAGCCTCTATCTTCCACTTTGGTGAGGTAAATATAGGCGAAACCAAACAAGTCTTGGCAAATGCAGGAATCGAGGTGAGACAATGACAGAGGTTAAACTTGATTTTGACAAACAAGGCGGACTGGTACCAGTCATTGTGACAGATTACAAGACGGGACAGGTGCTCATGTTGGCCTATATGAATGAGCTGTCCTATCAGTTAACCCTTGAGACCAAACAAATGCATTACTGGAGCCGTTCCAGAAATGAGCTTTGGCATAAGGGAGCCACATCTGGCCATTTCCAACATGTCAAAAGCATCAAGACAGATTGTGATCAGGACACCCTGCTTATCGCTGTGGAACAAGAAGGAGCAGCCTGCCATACAGGAGCCTACAGCTGTTTCTTTACGGATATATATGATGACAATCAAGATAGATAGGAGTAGCTATGTTAGAAACACTTTATAAGGAAGCCTTAGATCGTAAAAAAAATCCCAAAGAAGGATCTTATACCAATTACCTTTTTGACAAGGGGCTAGACAAGATTCTTAAAAAGGTTGGCGAAGAAGCAACAGAAGTTGTGATTGGGGCCAAAAATGCTGATAAAGAAGAAATTGCCAACGAGACAGCAGACGTTCTCTATCACCTAGCAGTCATGCTCGTTGAAACAGGGGTCAGCCCTGAAGACATTGAAGCCGTACTTAAAGCCCGTCAAGGCAAACAAAGCAATGTCCATGACCGAAAAGAAGTAACGGATTATTGAGGATTATATCAACTGATTGAGACTAAAACGAAAAGCCTGAAGTGATTCAGGCTTTTTTGCTGGAGAAATCCTAATCTTCTGCCTTCTAACCAGCATAAGAAAGCGCTTTAAAATGCTATAATAGGAGTGAAGAAAGCTCGTTTTATTTGAAGGATTTGGTGTGCTTATTTATACAAATCATTGAGGAAAGGAAGGATGTCCTATGAAGAAAAATACTCCTAATATTTTAAAGCTTTCTTGCTTAGCTATTCTCCTCCTCTGTTCTAGTCTTTTAGTTGGTTGTAAAGTTGTACTGCCAAATTCTTACTTCAAGGCTAGGGGAAAAAACGCAAAAAATCTTGGCTCATAATGGTTTTAAGGGAAAGGTCCAAGTTAAGCTTATCAAAAAGGTGTTTCTAGATTCAGATGGTATTTATGTTGATTATACCTATTCAGAGGAAACCTACGATAATCAAACCATATCATTAGATTCACAAATTACTTTTAACCTGGACTGGACAGTTAATGGTGAAGAATATAAGACCCCTGGTCATTACTGGGAAAGCTACTTACAACAAAAATCTGTAAAAAAAGAAGAGCAAAAACTCTTTAAGGAGCTTAAAAAGCAATCGTTAGGCCTTGATATCGAAGAATTCTCCTTCAGCGATAATACTACGATTGATCAAGAGGCTGGTAATCGTAAAAAGCATTTAGCTGAGGAAAACCGTAAAAACGGGAAGGATGATTTTTATGGGTATTATCAAATTCCCTACCAAACAATGATTGAAGAACACCTTGTTACTATGAGAATAGAAGTAGGCGATACAGATAATACTAGTAAGAAAGATTTAGAAGAGGCCACAACTAAACTGGATGCTAGCAAGCTACCAGACGGAGAGTACGAATTTTATTTTTACTCAATTGATGAAGATAATTACAATCACATTGGCTATACCTTTAACGTACAAGATGGTAAGGTTGTCCAAGATGAAGATGATTAGAAAGTATTTTGATTTTGATCGATAAGCTAGACTGCCATACTAGGCCGTTAAAAGTGGGGTTACAGCTAAGTGAAAATGTTAACCTCAAAACATGTAAAAACATCTCCGAAAATCAGTCGGAGATGTCTTTTTGTCTTACAAATTCTTTTTCTTTTTAGCCTTTTTGGTTAGGGCAAGGTCACAATTTTCAATACTTGAGATAAGATGATTAGTCAATTGGAAGTCGTCCACTTGGGGATTCAAGTCCACTTCGTAGACCAGTTGCATGGTCTCGCCTCCACCTGTGGTATTAAGGGAAATCAAGTCGCATTCACTGGTGAAATTGAGCAGGGCTTTAGTGATTTTTTGATCAATCAGGTCTTGGTAGGAGACGTTAATGGTCAGGAGTCTACGACGTTGGTTGTCGGTACGACTTTGACGATTTTCCAAAAGAAGCCAAACAGCTAGAAGGAAAATGGTAAAGAGGACAGCCAGTAAGAGATATCCTGTCCCAGATGCCAGACCAATAATCATGGCCATAAAGACGGCGATTAGCTCTCTGGAACCACTAGTCGCTGAACGAAAACGAATGAGACTAAAGGTCCCTGCCACGGCGATAGAGGTCCCCAAACTGCCATTGACAAGGAAGATAACTAGGGTCATCAAACATGGAAGCAGGGTCAAACTAATGACAAATTCTCTGGTGTAGAGGGTTCGGTATTTATAAGTCCAGGTTAGAGCCAATCCTAAAACAAGGCTGACCAGTAAGGCCAGCATGAGTTGAAGGGGACTAGCGGTTGCGGTCGCATCATTAAAGATAGAATTGAAGAGATTAGACATAGGCAGCAGCTCCTTTTTCCTGAACTGGATGTGGACCGTAGTCTAGACCTTGAGATTTATGGTAGGCACAGCTGTATTTTGAGAATTTCTGCTCTTCCAAACCATGTTTATCTAAGATAGCTTGAAGCCAGTCAGGCTTTTTGCCAGGTGCTTTGATTTCCATGATAATCGTATCTTCATCAAGAAGGGGAAAACCATGATTTCCCTTAAAGAGACTGACGTCTTCATCACGGTAAGTCAAATTTTGGTCAAGGGTAACACGAACTTTATTGTAGGCATAGCCTTCGATAGTCTCTTTTTCTTTCATCGAAAAACGGTCGTAGTAGATATACATACGAGGTTTAAGCCCCTCATTATATCGTTGACGTAAGTGGTGGATATCCTGTAATAGCTGGCGGTCAGTGATTTGACCATGATTCTTACCGTCTGTCATCAAGTTAGTGATGGCAAGCGGTGTTGAAACGAGACGAAACTTATGACCGATTCCCTCCTCATCTTTAGCTTTGACCTCTAGAAAGACCTTGCTATCAATTTTGGGATTGGCTAGGTAGGTACGCATGCGGATTTTCTCTTGACGGTGATTACCATCTAAGGCATCTTGGATGACGTCAAAATTATCCGTATCAAAGTAAATATTTGAAATGGTAGAAGTCGGATAATCGTCCTCCACTAAATACTCCTTAAGATCAGCGAGTAGGTCTTCAAGATTGTCCTTTGAGACCACATATTTTGTTTCAATACGTTTAAAACGTGTTTCCAATTGTTTAACCATGAAAAAACTCCTTTTTAGATAAGATACAAAGCCGTAAAGCAACGCTCAGGAAAAGAGGGGGAACAGTCGAAGGAGTTTAACTCCAAGCAGGTCCCATCTTTTCCCACGAGTTGTAGGCGTGTTCACTTAGATAAGATACAAAGCCCTCACTTCAAGATTTGGCTTTTTTTAGTAGAAAATTAAATTGAGAGCAAAAGTACTACTATATAAAGTATTCATTTGCTTGCCTACTAGTCTATGGGACTTTTCTGAAAGTTTTCCTAAATCAAACTTTCACCAAACTTAACTTAAGATAAGTTTCAGTTATCCTTTAGAAATGTTTTAGGTAAGTCCCGTAAACTGTAATCATCTAAAACGAACCCGGGAGGAAAAATATATGAAATCAAAAAAACTAAAAAAATGGACGACTTTATTAACCTGTGCGACAGCCCTAACAGTCATGACGGCTTGTAGCCAATCAAGCAGTCAGTCAACTGGGACGACGTCAAGCACGACTTCAAAAACAAGTGCTGTAACAGCAACGACCAGTAAGAAAACAAATAAGAACAACAGCAACTATTTTACTTCAAAAGATTCAGACACATCTTATGATGAAAGTTCTGCCTCTAAGATTAAGTTGTCAGGCTCATCTGCGGATGTTTCAGGTGATGGCGTAGCCGTGTCAGGTTCAACCGTAACCATCTCCAAAGCTGGTACCTATGTGATTTCTGGAAAATCTGATGGTGTGCAAATCAAGGTTGACGCTGGCGATTCAGATGATGTCCATATTGTTCTAGATGGTGTTACCATGACGAATACAAATGCAGCCATCAATGCCACAAGTGCTGGTCATGTCTATCTGACCCTCAAAGATGGCACCACAAGTACCCTCTCTGATTCAAGTTCTAATAGTGATGAAGATGCGGATGCCGTGATTTTCTCTAAAGGAGATTTGACCATTAACGGTTCAGGTACTCTTAACATTGATGCCAAGAAAAATAACGGTATTAAAGCCAATGACAGCCTTCATATGACTGGTGGTACCTATAAGATTACCTCAGTTGGTGATGCCTTCAATGTCAATGATGAACTCAACATCACGGGAACAACCATGACCATTGAGGCTGAGGAAGATGCTGTTAAGGTCGACAATGATGACGACACTTCAGCAGGTACCATGTATCTATCTGACAATACCATGACCATCAAGGCTGGTGACGACGGTATCCATGCGTCCGGCGACCTGATTATTGATAGTGGTACTTACAAGGTTGAAAAATCAACTGAAGGTATCGAAGGTAAATCTGTGACCATCAATGGCGGAGACATCAATGTCTATGCAACGGATGATGGTGTCAATGCGGCCAATGCTAATGCCAGTCAAAGTGAGATTTTCTTCAAGATGACCGGTGGAACCCTAAATGTTGAGGTTGGCCAGGGCGATACCGACCCAATCGATTCTAACGGCGATATTATTGTATCGGGTGGAACAATCAATTTGACTGGTCAGTCTGGCTTTGACTTCGATGGTTCAGCGACCTATACCGGTGGTGACATTACTATCAATGGTGAGAAACAAACTAAGATTGAAAACTCAATGCCTGGTGGCGGTGGTCCCCAAGGTGGTGGACAACCAGGTGGCTTTGGAGGAGGTCACTAAAGAGTCATAGGATGAAACAGAAAGGAAGTGCCTATGTATATTATTATTCCAGCTTATGAACCAGACAAACGCCTGATTCAGGTGGTTCAAGATATTACCATAAAACTCCCTAAAGCCCGTATTATTGTTGTTAATGATGGGAGTGGCCCAGGCTATAACGACTATTACGACGAAACGGCTTTTATTGGAGCGACTGTCCTAACTCATCCGATTAATAAAGGAAAGGGAGCTGCTCTTAAGACTGCTTTCGCTTATATTCAAGAAGAAGTAGTCGGTCAGCACCTTTCGGCTCAACCTATAGTCACAGTTGACAGTGATGGTCAGCACCTGATTAAAGATATTGTCCGTGTGGCCAAGGCAACCGAGGAAAATCCAAGCCATCTTATCTTAGGTGCGCGTGCCTTTGTTGGTAAGGTACCAGCACGTAGTCGCATCGGCAACAAGGTGACTGCAGGGCTCTTCCATCTGGTAACTGGTCAGAAGGTAACAGATACTCAGACAGGACTTCGAGGCATGTCAACCGACCTGATTCCATGGCTTCTTAACCTGGACGGCAATCGTTTCGAGTATGAGTTTAATATGTTGCTTGAAGCCAAAAAATCAGGCCACCAAATCTCTGAAGTCCCTATCGAAACCGTTTATCTGGAGGAAAATAAAAGTTCGCACTTTCGGCCCATTCGTGATTCCATCCGTATTTACAGCCCTTTTTTAAAGTTCTCTGGCACGGCCGTCTTGGCCTCAGTCATTGATGCAACAGCCTTATTTGTGCTCTTTGCCTTGACGAAAAATCTGCTCCTTTCGGTCGTGCTAGCTCGTGTGATTTCGGCTTCCAGCCAGTGTTTGCTGAACGCCAATGTGGTCTTCAATCCGACAAGCTCTCTCTTTAGATCGAGTGTTCGTTACTTTATGTTGGTCTTGGTCCTCCTGGCCTGTAACTATTTCTTACTTAGTAGTCTAGTTGCTATTGGTTTAGGACTGGTTCTGGCAAAATTAGTCACAGAAACCTTGCTCTTTTTAGTTAGCTACAGGGTCCAACATAACGTCGTTTTTGCTTAATAGCTGACTTTTAAATTGCTACTGATTGAATAGAGATAGCTTATTAAATTACCTCTAAAAACTTTCCTAAAAATAGAAAAAGACTACCGTTTTCTACATTCGGTAGTTTTTAATATTTGTCGAAATGTTAATCAATTTACAATATGATTAAAAAATGAAATGATTTGATAAAGACTCTGGTTGACTGAAAAAAATATGCTATAATGAAATTGTTTGAATTATGTAGATTTTATTCAAACTAGGAAAATGAAATGAGGACCTAAAATGGGAAAAAAGGTACATTATAAGCTTCACAAAGTTAAGAAGCAGTGGGTGACGATTGCCGTCACTTCGGCAGCACTTGCCTCTATCGTAGGTGGTGCTACAGTTGCCAATCAAAAAGTTTCAGCTGATGAAACAACTAAACCAGTTGCCTCTACGACAGCTGAAAGCGATGTTGTCGTTGAAACGCATGAAGTAGCCGCTCCTGCAGCAACTGCTACGACAGATGCGACAGCAACAACAACTGACAAGGCTGCTGATGCTGCAACAGTCGAAACTCCTGCGGCAGCAACCACTGCAGCAGATACAACTACTAATACTGCAACACCAGTAACAACAGATCGTGCAGCAGTAGCAAATGGTGCGACAACAGAAACACCAGCTGCAGCAGCGACAGATACAACGCTTACAGTAGCTGAAAAACCAAAATCTGGTGTTACTGAAAAAGAAGAAACAGCCGCACTCTCTTTGGACAACATCAAACAAGTTGATGGTAAATACTATTATGTCAAAGAAGATGGTTCATACAAAACAAATTTTGCTGTTTCAGTTAATGGCCAGTTGCTTTACTTCGGTAAAGACGGTGCTTTGACAAGCACATCAACACACTCATTCACACCAGGTACAACTAATCTAGTTGATGCTTTCTCTTCACATAACCGTGCTTACGATTCTAAGAAAGAAAGCTTCGAGTTGGTAGATGGGTACTTGACACCAAACAGCTGGTACCGTCCAGTTACTATTTTGGAAAATGGTGAAAAATGGCGTGTATCAACTGAGAAAGACTTCCGTCCACTTTTGATGGCATGGTGGCCTGATGTAGATACACAAGTTGCCTACCTCAATACTTTCTCTAAACACTTTAACCTTAACGCAACGTATTCAACTAGCCAAAGTCAATCTGAATTGAATGCAGCTGCTAAGACAATTCAAATTAAGATTGAACAAGAAATTTCAGCTAAAAAATCAACTGAATGGCTTCGTCAAGCAATTGAGTCTTTTGTAAAAGAACAAGACCAGTGGAATACTACAACTGAAAACTATACCCTTGCTGACCACCTTCAAGGGGGAGCTCTTCTTTATGTCAATAATGATAAGACACCTTGGGCAAATTCCGATTACCGTTTGCTTAACCGTACACCAAGTAACCAAGATGGTTCTCTAAATGGTACAGGAAGATACTTGGGTGGTTATGAATTCCTACTTGCCAATGACGTTGATAACTCAAACCCAGTTGTGCAAGCTGAGCAGTTGAACCAAATTCACTATCTTGTGAACTGGGGATCAATTGTTATGGGTGATAAGGATGCTAACTTTGATGGTATCCGTGTTGATGCAGTTGATAATGTTGATGCAGACCTTCTCCAAGTTTATACAAACTACTTCCGCGCAGCCTTTGGTGTGGATAAATCTGAAGCTAATGCACTCGCTCACATTTCTATCCTTGAAGCTTGGGATTTAAATGATAATGATTATAATCAAAAACATGATGGTGCAGCCCTTGCCATGGATAATAACCTTCGTTATGCAATTATGGGTGCACTTTATGGTTCGGGCTCTTCATTGAAAGATTTGATTACTAGCAGTTTGACAGACCGTACAAATAATAGTAAGTATGGAGATACACAAGCTAACTATATCTTTGCGCGTGCTCATGATAACCTTGTTCAAGATATCATTCGTGATATTGTTCAAAAAGAAATCAATCCAAAATCAGATGGTTATACCATGACTGATGCTGAATTGAAACGTGCCTTTGAAATCTATAATGAAGATATGAAGAAGGCAGAAAAACGTTATACTATTAACAATATTCCAGCCGCCTATGCTTTGATTCTTCAAAATATGGAGCAGGTAACTCGTGTTTATTATGGAGATCTTTATACGGATAACGGCCAATATATGGCTACCAAGTCTCCTTACTATGATGCTATCACAACACTCTTGAAGAACCGTATGAAATATGTTTCAGGTGGACAATCGATGAAAGTCGACACGTTCAATGGAAAAGAAATCTTGTCATCTGTTCGTTACGGTAAAGATATTATGACTGCTGACCAAACTACGGGTGTAGCAGAAACAAGTAAACATTCTGGTATGTTGACTCTTATTGCCAATAATCAGGATTTCTCATTGGGTGATGGTACGTTGAAAGTTAACATGGGTAAACTTCATGCTAACCAAGCCTACCGTCCATTACTTCTTGGTACTGATAAGGGAATTGTCACTTACGAGAATGATGCAGCAGCAGCTGGAAAAATTAAATACACTGATGCTGAAGGGAACTTGACTTTTAGTGGAGATGAAATTAAGGGGTATCGAACTGTTGATATGAGAGGTTATCTTGGTGTATGGGTACCAGTAGGTGCACCTGATAACCAAGATATCCGTGTTAAAGGTTCAGATAAGAAACTTGACAAGACATTTTCTGCTACTGAAGCATTGGACTCACAAGTTATCTATGAAGGTTTCTCAAACTTCCAAGATTTTGTTGAAAAAGATAGCCAATATACTAATAAATTGATTGCAGAAAATGCAGAACTCTTCAAGTCATGGGGAATCACATCATTCGAGATGGCTCCTCAATTTGTATCGGCTGATGACCGTACCTTCCTTGATTCTGTTATCCAAAATGGCTATGCCTTTACTGACCGATATGACCTTGCCATGAGTAAGAATAACAAATATGGTTCTAAAGAAGATCTTCGTGATGCACTTAAGGCGCTTCACAAGCAAGGTATTCAAGCAATTGCTGACTGGGTTCCAGATCAACTTTACCAATTGCCAGGACAAGAAGTTGTAACAGCAACACGTGCAAATAGTTATGGTACTCCAAAGGCCAATGCTTATATCAATAACACTTTATATGTTGCAAATTCTAAATCATCAGGTAAGGACTTCCAAGCTCAATATGGTGGTGAGTTCCTTGATGAGCTCCAAAAGAAATATCCACAGTTGTTTGAAGATGTGATGATATCAACTGGTAAGAAGATTGATCCATCTGTTAAAATCAAGCAATGGTCTGCTAAGTACATGAATGGTACTAATATCCTTGGTCGTGGTAATCGTTATGTTCTCAGTAACGATGCTACTGGTCGCTATTATCAAGTTACTGATAATGGCATCTTCTTGCCAAAACCTTTGACAGACCAAGGTGGTAAGACAGGTTTCTACTATGATGGTAAGGGTATGGCCTACTTTGATAATAGTGGTTTCCAAGCTAAGAATGCTTTCATTAAATATGCTGGAAATTACTATTACTTCGATAAAGAAGGTTATATGTTGACTGGTCGTCAAGATATCGATGGTAAGACTTATTTCTTCTTGCCAAATGGTGTACAGCTTCGTGATTCTATTTATCAACAAGATGGTAAATATTATTACTTTGGTAGCTTTGGTGAGCAATACAAAGATGGTTACTTTGTATTCGATGTACCGAAAGAAGGTACTTCAGAAACAGAAGCTAAATTCCGTTATTTCTCACCAACTGGAGAAATGGCTGTTGGCTTGACTTATGCTGGTGGAGGATTGCAATACTTTGATGAAAATGGCTTCCAAGCTAAAGGTACTAAGTATGTGACTCCAGACGGAAAACTCTACTTCTTTGATAAAAATTCAGGTAATGCCTACACAAATCGTTGGGCAGAAATCGATGGTATCTGGTATGAATTCAACGATCAAGGCTATGCACAAGCTAAGAAGGGTGAATTCTACACAACAGATGGCTCAACATGGTTCTACCGTGATGCAGCTGGTAAAAATGTGACAGGTGCCCTTACTTTGGACGGTCACGACTATTACTTCCGTGCAAATGGTGCCCAAGTTAAAGGTGAATTTGTTACTGAAAATGGCAAGATTAGCTACTACACTGTAGATAATGGTTACAAGGTTAAAGACAAGTTCTTCGAAGTGAACGGCAAGTGGTACCATGCTGATAAGGATGGTAACCTCGCTACAGGTCGTCAAACGATTGACCACCTTAACTATTACTTCAATGCTGATGGAAGCCAAGTCAAATCTGATTTCTTCACTCTTGATGGTGGTAAGACATGGTACTACGCCAAAGATAATGGTGAAATCGTGACAGGTGCCTATAGTGTTGGTGGTAAAAACTATTACTTCAAAGAAGATGGTAGTCAAGTCAAAGGCGACTTTGTTAAGAATGCTGACGGATCACTTTCTTACTATGACAAAGATTCAGGTGAGCGTCTCAATAACCGTTTCTTGACAACTGGTAACAATGTTTGGTACTACTTCAAAGATGGTAAGGCTGTAACAGGACGCCAAAATATCGATGGTAAAGAATATTACTTTGATAATTTGGGACGTCAAGTTAAAGGTAGCCCAATCAGCACACCAAAAGGAGTAGAATACTACGAATCAGTTCTTGGAGAACGTGTGACAAACACATGGATTACTTTCCAAGACGGTACGACTGTCTTCTTCGATGAAAATGGTTATGCTGATTTTGATAAATAAATAATCAATCAATCTAATCTTAATCTGAGAGATTAAGTGAAAAACGATATGATTTGACATGAATTTATAGGTGAAATTTCTTGAAAACGAGAATCGTTTAAAGAAATTTTGCCTTTTTATGCTCCTTAAAGAAAAAATCTGACAAATATCAATTTTGAGTCAGAATCATTGTAAAAGCTATTGTATCAAGGACTTTGGCGGCTTTTATGAAAAATAGTTTTAGTTATCAAATGATATGAAAATGAGAATTGAAAACCTATGAAATAGGTGTGTTACAAAGTTTTTCTAATATTAATGTTATGTAATATATATTTTATAAAAAAACAATTAATTCGAGAAATAGTTAGAAAATAATGATATAATATAACTGTTTGAAATCGGATAGATTTCAGTCTGATTTTGACAAATAAAATCACGGGGAAAATTATAATGGAAAATAAGATACACTATAAGCTTCATAAAGTTAAGAAGCAATGGGTTACAATTGCAGTTGCTTCTGTAGCACTTGCTACTGTCTTGGGAGGATTGTCTGTAACAACATCTTCAGTTTCAGCGGATGAAACTCAAGATAAGACAGTAACTCAATCAAATTCAGGTACAACAGCTTCTTTAGTTACTTCTCCTGAAGCAACCAAAGAAGCCGATAAACGTACAAATACAAAAGAAGCAGATGTTTTAACACCTGCTAAAGAAACAAATGCTGTAGAAACAGCGACTACAACGAACACACAAGCAACAGCTGAAGCAGCTACAACAGCAACAACAGCTGATGTAGCAGTGGCAGCTGTTCCAAATAAAGAAGCAGTTGTGACAACAGATGCACCAGCTGTTACAACTGAAAAAGCAGAAGAACAACCAGCAACAGTGAAGGCTGAAGTTGTTAATACAGAAGTTAAGGCGCCAGAAGCTGCTTTGAAAGATTCAGAAGTAGAAGCTGCGCTTTCCTTGAAAAACATCAAAAACATTGATGGTAAATATTACTATGTTAATGAAGATGGTTCACACAAAGAAAACTTTGCCATTACTGTAAATGGTCAATTGCTTTACTTCGGTAAAGATGGTGCTCTTACAAGTTCATCAACATACTCTTTCACACCAGGAACAACAAATATTGTTGATGGTTTCTCAATAAATAACCGTGCCTACGATTCATCTGAAGCTAGCTTTGAATTGATTGATGGTTATTTGACTGCAGATAGCTGGTACCGTCCAGCTTCTATCATCAAAGATGGTGTAACTTGGCAAGCATCAACTGCAGAAGATTTCCGTCCACTTTTGATGGCTTGGTGGCCAAATGTAGATACACAAGTTAACTACTTGAACTACATGTCTAAAGTATTTAACTTGGATGCTAAATATTCAAGTACAGATAAGCAAGAAACTTTGAAAGTTGCTGCTAAGGACATTCAAATCAAGATTGAGCAAAAGATTCAGGCTGAAAAATCAACACAATGGTTGCGTGAAACTATCTCTGCCTTTGTTAAGACACAACCACAATGGAACAAAGAAACTGAAAACTACTCTAAAGGTGGCGGCGAAGATCACCTTCAAGGTGGTGCCCTTCTTTATGTAAATGATTCACGTACACCATGGGCAAACTCTAACTATCGTCTTTTGAACCGTACAGCTACTAATCAGAAGGGGACAATTGACAAGTCAGTTCTTGATGAGCAATCAGATCCAAACCACATGGGTGGTTTCGACTTCTTGCTAGCTAATGACGTAGATTTGTCAAACCCAGTTGTTCAAGCGGAACAATTGAACCAAATTCACTACCTTATGAACTGGGGTTCAATCGTTATGGGTGACAAGGATGCTAACTTCGATGGTATCCGTGTCGACGCGGTAGATAATGTCGATGCAGACATGCTTCAACTCTACACAAACTACTTCCGTGAGTACTATGGTGTTAACAAATCTGAAGCAAACGCTCTTGCTCACATCTCAGTCCTTGAAGCATGGAGCCTTAATGACAACCACTACAATGACAAGACAGATGGCGCTGCGCTTGCTATGGAAAACAAACAACGTTTGGCTCTCCTCTTCTCATTGGCTAAACCAATCAAAGAACGTACACCAGCTGTAAGTCCTTTGTATAACAATACTTTCAACACGACACAACGTGATGAAAAGACTGATTGGATTAACAAAGATGGAAGCAAGGCCTATAACGAAGACGGAACAGTTAAACAGTCTACAATCGGTAAATATAACGAGAAATACGGAGATGCGTCAGGAAATTACGTCTTTATCCGTGCCCATGATAACAACGTTCAAGATATTATTGCTGAAATCATCAAGAAAGAAATCAATCCAAAATCAGATGGTTTCACGATTACTGATGCTGAAATGAAGCAAGCCTTTGAGATTTACAACAAAGACATGCTCAGCAGCGACAAAAAATATACGCTTAACAACATCCCAGCGGCTTACGCGGTTATGTTGCAAAACATGGAAACTATCACTCGTGTCTACTATGGAGACCTTTATACAGATGATGGTCACTACATGGAAACTAAGTCTCCATATTACGATACCATTGTTAACTTGATGAAGAGTCGTATCAAGTATGTATCTGGTGGGCAAGCACAACGTTCATACTGGTTGCCAACTGATGGTAAGATGGACAATTCAGATGTTGAACTTTACCGCACAAATGAAGTCTACACTTCAGTACGTTATGGTAAAGACATTATGACAGCTAATGATACAGAAGGTTCTAAATACAGCCGTACTTCTGGTCAGGTAACACTTGTAGCTAACAATCCAAAATTGAATTTGGATCAATCAGCTAAACTTAATGTTGAAATGGGTAAAATCCATGCCAACCAAAAATACCGTGCTTTGATTGTTGGTACAGCTGATGGTATCAAGAACTTTACATCTGATGCAGATGCAATCGCAGCAGGTTACGTTAAAGAAACAGACAGCAACGGTGTCTTGACTTTCGGTGCTAATGACATCAAGGGTTATGAAACATTTGATATGTCTGGTTTCGTAGCAGTTTGGGTTCCAGTTGGAGCTTCAGATAATCAAGATATCCGAGTAGCGCCTTCAACAGAAGCTAAAAAAGAGGGTGAATTGACTCTTAAAGCGACTGAAGCTTATGATTCACAATTAATCTACGAAGGCTTCTCTAACTTTCAAACTATTCCAGATGGTTCAGATCCTTCAGTCTATACTAACCGTAAGATTGCTGAAAATGTTGATTTGTTCAAATCATGGGGTGTAACATCATTTGAAATGGCACCTCAATTTGTATCTGCTGACGATGGTACCTTCCTTGACTCAGTTATCCAAAATGGTTATGCCTTTGCAGACCGTTACGATCTTGCCATGAGTAAGAACAATAAATACGGTTCTAAAGAAGATCTACGTGATGCTCTTAAAGCACTTCATAAGGCTGGTATTCAAGCAATCGCTGACTGGGTTCCAGACCAAATTTACCAATTGCCAGGTAAAGAAGTTGTAACAGCGACTCGTACTGATGGTGCTGGTCGTAAGATTGCGGACGCTATCATTGACCACTCACTTTATGTGGCTAACTCTAAGTCATCAGGCAAAGATTACCAAGCTAAATACGGTGGTGAATTCTTGGCTGAACTTAAAGCTAAGTACCCTGAAATGTTCAAGGTAAACATGATTTCAACTGGTAAACCAATTGATGATTCTGTTAAATTGAAACAATGGAAGGCTGAATACTTCAACGGAACAAACGTTCTTGAACGTGGTGTTGGCTATGTACTTAGCGATGAAGCAACTGGTAAGTATTTCACTGTCACTAAAGAAGGTAACTTCATTCCTCTTCAATTGACAGGTAAAGAAAAGGTTATTACTGGATTCTCAAGTGATGGTAAAGGAATCACTTACTTCGGTACAAGTGGTACACAAGCTAAATCTGCCTTTGTAACCTTCAATGGTAACACTTACTACTTTGATGCTCGTGGTCACATGGTTACTAACAGTGAATACTCACCAAATGGTAAAGACGTTTATCGTTTCTTACCAAATGGTATCATGTTGAGTAATGCCTTCTACATTGATGCTAATGGTAATACCTACCTTTATAACTCTAAAGGTCAAATGTACAAGGGTGGTTACACTAAATTTGATGTTTCTGAAACTGATAAAGACGGTAAAGAATCTAAGGTTGTGAAATTCCGTTACTTCACTAATGAAGGTGTCATGGCCAAAGGTGTTACGGTTATTGATGGTTTCACACAATATTTTGGAGAAGACGGTTTCCAAGCTAAAGATAAGTTAGTAACCTTTAAAGGTAAAACTTATTACTTTGACGCACACACTGGTAATGGTATCAAGGATACTTGGAGAAATATCAATGGTAAGTGGTACTACTTTGATGCAAACGGTGTTGCTGCTACAGGTGCACAAGTCATCAATGGTCAAAAACTTTACTTCAATGAAGATGGAAGCCAAGTTAAAGGTGGCGTTGTTAAGAATGCAGATGGTACTTACAGCAAGTACAAAGAAGGTTCTGGAGAGCTAGTGACTAACGAATTCTTCACAACTGATGGCAATGTTTGGTACTATGCAGGCGCTAATGGTAAGACTGTTACAGGTGCACAAGTCATCAATGGCCAACACCTATACTTTAATGCAGACGGAAGCCAAGTTAAGGGTGGTGTTGTTAAGAATGCAGATGGTACTTATAGTAAGTATAATGCTTCAACAGGTGAACGCTTGACTAATGAGTTTTTCACAACAGGCGACAACAACTGGTACTACATTGGTGCTAATGGTAAGTCAGTGACTGGTGAAGTTAAAATTGGTGACGATACTTATTTCTTCGCTAAGGATGGTAAACAAGTAAAAGGTCAAACAGTAAGTGCTGGCAATGGTCGAATTAGCTATTACTATGGTGATAGTGGTAAGAGAGCTGTTAGCACATGGATAGAAATTCAACCAGGAGTTTACGTTTACTTTGATAAGAATGGTCTTGCTTATCCACCTAGAGTGCTAAACTAATTGATATAAAAAGGAGGACTTTGGTTCTCCTTTTTATATTTTATGGGAACGAGTCTTTTTTATGACAAAATTATAATCTATTATTAATGTGATAAAAATATCATTAAAATAAGTTTTATTAACTTTTTTTGATAATAAAAAATGATATAATAAGTAAGTCTTTAAGATGTAGATTTTAAGACAAAAAATATATTGGGGAAAAATTGAATATGGAAAATAAAGTACGCTATAAACTGCACAAAGTGAAGAAGCAGTGGGTTACTTTGGCTGTCGCTTCAGTAGCTTTGGCTACCATTGTTGGTGGTAGTGTTGCCACATCTTCACTCGCTTCGGCAGAAGAAACAAATAACTCTAATGGATCACCTTCAACAACTACGGTCGGGGAAAATACAAATCCTGTGGTTGAAAAAGAGGTAGGCACAACAACTGAGGTTGCAAATACTTCAAATGCCACAACAACAGAGCGAGCAGAAGTTACTGCTGACAAACCAGCTGGAACAACAGTTCAACCAAATTCAGGAACAACTAGTGATAGAGCTGCAGCAGTAGAGGTTGAAGCCAAACCTGAAACGACTGCTAAGCCAGAAGTTGCTACTAAACCAGAAACAGCTACAACATCAGAAGTCGCTGCAAATGCTGGAGTAGCTGCTCCAACGACTGAGAAGTCTAAAGAGCTTTCTGAAGCCGAAATTAAGGCTGCAGTCTCACTCGATAATATTAAAAAAGAAAAAGATGGTAAATATTACTATCTTTTAGAAGATGGATCACACAAGAAAAACTTTGCCATTACTGTAAATGGTCAGGTCCTTTATTTTGATGAAAATGGTGCCCTTTCAAGCACATCAACGTATTCATTTACACAAGAAACAACAAATCTAGTCACTGATTTTACAAAAAATAATGCTGCCTACGATTCAACTAAAGCAAGCTTTGAACTTGTTGATGGTTATTTGACAGCAGACAGTTGGTACCGTCCAAAAGAAATCCTTGAAGCTGGTACAACTTGGAAAGCGTCAACTGAAAAAGATTTTCGTCCACTTTTGATGTCTTGGTGGCCTGATAAGGATACTCAAGTAGCTTACTTGAATTACATGACTAAGGCTCTTAGCAACGGTGAAGAAACAAAAGATGTCTTTACGATTGAAAATTCTCAAGCTAGCTTGAATGCCGCAGCTCAAATCCTCCAACGTAAGATTGAAGTTAAGATTGCTGCTAATAAGTCAACAGACTGGTTGCGTCAGTCAATCGAGGCTTTTGTTAAAGACCAAGATAAATGGAACATTAATTCTGAATCGCCAGGTAAGGAACACTTCCAAAAAGGTGCGCTTCTTTTTGTGAACAGCGATTCAACTAAATGGGCTAACTCTGATTATCGTAAGCTTAATCAAACGGCGACAAGTTATATTAAAAATCATAAGATTGTTAATGGTAGCGATGGTGGTTATGAATTCTTGCTCTCAAATGACATTGACAACTCTAATCCAGTCGTTCAAGCAGAAATGCTTAACCAATTGTATTACTTTATGAACTGGGGACAAATCGTCTTTGGTGATAAGGACAAGGATGCTCACTTTGATGGTATACGTGTTGATGCTGTGGATAATGTTAGCGTTGACATGCTTCAATTAGTGTCTTCATACATGAAGGCTGCATACAAGGTTAATGAGTCGGAAGCTCGTGCCCTTGCGAATATCTCTATTCTTGAAGCATGGTCACACAATGACCCATATTATGTGAATGAGCACAACACAGCAGCTCTTTCTATGGATAATGGTCTCCGTTTGTCAATTGTTCACGGATTAACTCGTCCAGTAACTAATAAAGGTACAGGTGCACGTAATGCATCAATGAAGGACCTTATTAACGGAGGTTATTTCGGTCTCTCAAACCGTGCAGAAGTCACTTCATATGATCAACTTGGTTTTGCAACCTACCTCTTTGTTCGTGCACATGACTCAGAAGTTCAAACGGTTATCGCAGACATTATCAGTAAAAAAATTGATCCTACAACAGATGGTTTCACTTTCACATTAGATCAATTGAAACAAGCTTTCGATATTTATAATGCTGATATGTTGAAAGTTGATAAGGAATATACGCATTCAAATATTCCTGCTGCCTATGCTTTGATGCTTCAAACAATGGGTGCGGCAACACGTGTTTATTATGGAGATTTGTATACTGATAATGGTCAATACATGGCTAAGAAATCACCATACTTTGATCAAATCACAACTCTTCTTAAAGCGCGTCCTAAGTATGTAGCTGGTGGTCAAACATCTTATATCCACAACCTTGCTGGTGATGGGGTATCATCTGCTAAAGACAATAAAGAAGTTCTTGTCTCTGTCCGTTATGGTCAAGATTTGATGTCTAAGACAGATACAGAAGGTGGAAAATACGGTCGCAATTCAGGTATGTTGACCCTTATTGCTAATAACCCGGATTTGAAATTAGCAGATGGTGAAACTATTACTGTAAATATGGGTGCAGCCCACAAGAATCAAGCTTATCGTCCACTCTTGCTTGGTACGGAAAAAGGTATTGTGTCATCATTGAATGATTCAGATACTAAGATTGTTAAATACACAGATGCACAAGGAAATCTTGTCTTCACAGCTGATGAAATCAAAGGCTTTAAGACTGTTGATATGAGTGGTTACCTTTCAGTTTGGGTACCAGTAGGTGCGACTGACGATCAAAACGTTCTTGCTAAACCATCAACAAAAGCCTATAAAGAAGGGGATAAGGTTTATAGCTCTTCTGCAGCACTTGAAGCACAAGTGATTTACGAAGGCTTCTCAAACTTCCAAGACTTTGTCAAAGAGGATAGTCAATACACTAACAAATTGATTGCAGCTAACGCAGACCTCTTCAAGTCATGGGGTATTACGTCATTTGAGATTGCACCTCAATATGTCTCATCTAAGGATGGCACTTTCCTTGATTCTATTATTGAAAATGGTTATGCCTTCACAGACCGTTACGACTTTGCCATGAGCAAAAACAATAAATACGGTTCAAAAGAAGACCTTCGTGATGCCCTCAAGGCTCTTCACAAACAAGGTATTCAGGTCATTGCTGACTGGGTTCCAGACCAATTGTACACCCTTCCAGGTAAAGAAGTAGTGACTGCTACGCGTACTGATACACATGGTAAGGTCCTTGATGATACTAGCTTGGTTAATAAACTTTATGTGACAAATACCAAGTCATCAGGTAATGATTTCCAAGCCCAGTACGGTGGTGCCTTCCTCGACAAACTTCAAAAACTTTATCCAGAAATCTTCAAAGAAGTTATGGAAGCGTCTGGTAAGACAATTGATCCATCTGTGAAGATTAAACAGTGGGAAGCTAAATACTTTAACGGTACAAACATCCAAAAACGTGGTTCTGACTATGTTCTCAGCGATGGTAAATTGTACTTCACCGTTAACGATAAAGGTACCTTCCTCCCAGCAGCCTTGACTGGTGATACAAAAGCTAAGACTGGTTTTGCCTATGATGGTACAGGTGTAACTTATTACACAACATCAGGTACTCAAGCTAAGAGTCAGTTTGTAACTTATAACGGTAAGCAATACTACTTTAACGATAAGGGTTACCTTGTAACTGGTGAACAAACTATCGATGGTTCTAACTATTTCTTCTTGCCAAATGGTGTCATGTTTACTGATGGTGTCAGAAAAAATGCCAAAGGTCAATCATTGGTTTATGGTAAGTCAGGTAAATTGACGACTCAAACTGGTTGGAAAGAAGTTACCGTTAAAGATGATAGTGGTAAGGAAGAGAAATTCTACCAATACTTCTTCAAGGGTGGTATCATGGCTACTGGTTTGACTGAAGTAGAAGGTAAGGAAAAATACTTCTATGATAATGGTTACCAAGCTAAAGGTGTCTTCGTTCCTACAAAAGACGGCCATTTAATGTTCTTCTGTGGTGATTCAGGCGAACGTAAGTACTCAGGCTTCTTTGAACAAGATGGTAATTGGTACTACGCCAATGATAAAGGCTATGTTGCTACTGGGTTTACTAAGGTAGGTAAACAAAACCTTTACTTCAATGAAAAAGGTGTTCAAGTTAAGAATCGCTTCTTCCAAGTTGGTGATGCTACATACTATGCAAATAACGAAGGTGACGTTCTTCGTGGTGCGCAAACCATCAATGGAGACGAACTCTACTTTGATGAATCAGGTAAACAAGTTAAAGGTGAGTTCGTGAACAATCCTGATGGTACGACTTCATACTACGATGCAATCACAGGTGTGAAACTTGTTGATACATCACTAGTAGTTGATGGTCAAACCTTTAATGTCGATGCTAAGGGTGTTGTGACTAAGGCACATACACCAGGCTTCTATACTACTGGGGACAACAACTGGTTCTATGCAGACTCATATGGACGTAATGTCACAGGTGCTCAGGTCATCAATGGTCAACACCTCTACTTTGATGCTAATGGTCGCCAAGTTAAGGGTGGCTTCGTAACGAACACTGACGGTAGTCGTTCATTCTACCACTGGAATACCGGTGATAAATTGGTATCAACCTTCTTCGCTACCGGTCATGATAGATGGTATTATGCTGATGATAGGGGTAATGTCGTTACAGGAGCTCAAGTTATCAACGGTCAAAAACTCTTCTTTGATACTGATGGTAAGCAGGTTAAAGGTGCTTTCGCAACAAATGCGAATGGTAGTCGCTCATACTACCATTGGAATACTGGTAATAAGTTAGTATCAACCTTCTTCACTAGTGGAGATAACAACTGGTATTATGCAGATGCCAAGGGTGAAGTTGTTGTTGGCGAACAGACGATCAACGGTCAACACCTTTACTTTGACCAAACTGGTAAGCAAGTGAAGGGGGCAACTGCTACGAATCCTGATGGCTCAATCTCTTACTATGATGTTCATACAGGGGAAAAGGCTATTAATCGTTGGGTTAAAATTCCTTCAGGGCAATGGGTATACTTCAACGCTCAAGGAAAAGGCTACGTGTCAAATTAAGAGTAATGAATGAAAGAAGTCAATCACTTTTGTGGTTGCTTTTTTCGTAAAAAATTGTCTAACTTTTATACATTCAGGTCATTTGTCTGGGTAAAAAAGTGGTATAATAACTCTTGCTAAATCTTTATTTTGGAGTACACATGGCTAAGTCAAAAAATACTATTGAAAGTCGGATAGATTACTCGATTCTCCTGCCAGTTCTCATATTGCTACTGGTTGGTTTGGTTTCGATATTTATAGCGACAAATTTTGATTACCCAAAGAATCTTGTGCAAGTCATGTCTCAGCAAGTACTATGGATTTTTCTAGGTTCAGTACTTGCTTTTGTTGTCATGTTATTTAATACAGAGTTTCTTTGGAAGGTAACCCCCTGGCTCTATATTTTCGGTCTGGTGCTTATGGTTCTACCTCTCGTTTTCTATTCTCCTGCTTTGGTAGCCTCGACGGGAGCCAAAAACTGGGTAAGCATTGGATCAGTCACCCTTTTTCAACCATCTGAATTTATGAAGATATCCTACATCCTTTTTCTATCGAGAATAGGTGTTTGGGCTAAGCAAGGTAAGGAAGTGACCAACCTACAGGATGACTGGTTACTGCTCTTCCAATATGTTGCAGTCACACTCCCTGTTTTAGGTTTACTGGTTCTTCAAGGAGATATGGGGACTGCCTTAGTCTTTCTGGCTATTTTAGCCGGTATTGTAGTGGTTTCGGGGATATCCTGGCGTATTATCTTGCCGGTAGTTCTAGCTTTTGCAACAGGGTTAGCCTTGTTTGTAATGATATTTACCACAGATTGGGGTAAGGAAGCTATGCTCAAGATGGGGGTACAAACCTACCAGATTAACCGTATCTCAGCTTGGTTGGATCCCTTCACTTATGCAGACGGTATCGCCTTTCAACAGACACAAGGGATGATTTCGATTGGTACTGGAGGAATCTATGGTAAAGGCTTTAATCATCTGGAGTTGAACGTACCAGTTCGTGAGAGTGACATGATTTTCACAGTCATTGCGGAAGATTTTGGTTTGGTAGGTGGTGGATTGGTTCTTTTAACCTATCTCTTCCTCATTTACCGCATGTTGCGAGTGACGTTCAAATCTAACAACCGTTTTTATACCTTTATTTCGACAGGCTTTATCATGATGATTGTCTTCCATATTTTTGAAAATATTGGGGCAGCAGTGGGAATTCTTCCTTTGACAGGTATTCCTTTGCCCTTTATTTCTCAAGGGGGGTCATCACTCATCTCTAACTTGATTGGTGTTGGTTTGGTGCTTTCAATGGCTTATCAGACTAACCTCAACGAGGAAAATAAAATTCTCCTGGCTATGTCTCGTCGTATGCGTACGTCTGGAACTAGTCAAGTGAAACCTGTTTCTAAGAGCAAGTCTAAGAAAAACAAGCCTTCGAAGAGTGTTACCAAGGCCTCTCAAGAATTGGTCAAGGCTAAAGATAAGGTTGATAAGGCCACTGAGAAATTGCGTCAAACCATTTCTCAAAATACGCCGAGCATTCATCAAGGCAAGCGTCGTAAGGGTTCGAAAAAGAAACCGACACGTAAACATTAAGAAGAGCAAGTTGGTTAATCCAACTTGTTTTTCTTTGAAAAAAATTAAGGCCTGTGACCTTTTCTTTGCCCCTGCCTGTGGTATAATAGAAGTTGACTATTTTGAAAAGGGGTTTGCTATGATAGAGACAGCCAAACAGCAAGAACGTGCTATTTTAGTAGGTGTTGAATTGCAAGAAATAGAGCATTTTGACATGTCAATGGAGGAACTTGCCAGTCTTGCCAAAACTGCAGGAGCAGAGGTTGTAGCTAGCTATACCCAAAAACGTGAACGCTATGATAGTAAGTCTTTCGTAGGTTCAGGAAAATTAGAAGAAATTAAAGCCATGGTGGATGCGGATGAGATTACTACGGTCATTGTCAATAACCGTTTAACGCCTCGTCAAAATACCAATCTTGAAGCAGCATTTGGCGTAAAAGTTATTGATCGTATGCAATTAATTTTGGATATCTTTGCCATGAGGGCCAGAAGCCATGAAGGGAAACTTCAGGTTCACCTAGCTCAACTTAAATACATGTTGCCCCGTTTAGCTGGTCAAGGGATTATGCTCAGTCGTCAAGCAGGGGGCATTGGTAGCCGTGGACCTGGTGAAAGTCAATTGGAGCTTAATCGTCGTTCGATTCGTAACCAGATTGCTGATATTGAACGCCAGTTAAAAATTGTTGAGAAGAACCGAGAAACCATTCGCGAAAAGCGTGTTGATTCAAGTACCTTTAAAATTGGTTTGATTGGTTATACCAATGCTGGGAAATCAACGATCATGAACCTTATGACGGATGATAAGCAATATGAGGCTAATGAACTTTTCGCGACCTTGGATGCAACGACTAAGAAAATTTACTTAAAGGATCAGTTTCAAGTGACCTTGACAGATACGGTTGGTTTTATCCAGGACTTGCCAACAGAATTGATTGCTGCCTTTAAGTCAACTCTTGAAGAAAGTCGTAATGTGGACCTTCTTTTGCATGTCATTGATGCGAGTGATCCTAATCACGAAGAACATGAGAAGGTGGTCTTAGACATTCTAAAAGACTTAGACATGACTGATATCCCTCGCCTAGCAATTTACAATAAGATGGATGTAGCTGATAATCTAGTAGCCACAGTCTTTCCTAATGTTCGCCTCTCTGCACGTGACAAGGGAAGTCGTGAGGCACTCAGAAGACTCTTGATTGATGAAATTCAACAGATTTTTGAACCTTTTAGTATTAAGGTCCATCAGGATCAAGCTTATAAACTTTATCAATTGAGTCAATTAGCTTTGTTAGATAGCTACACATTTGAGACAGAAGTGGAAAAAATTACAGGTTATATTTCACCGAAAAATAAATGGAAATTGGAAGAATTTTATGACTGATTATATGGATTTAGCTTTAAAATATGGTGGTTTTACAAGTTTAGATAAGGTCTATTTGAAAAATACCTTGTCAGACCTTTCGGACAGTCAAAAATTGGCCTTCATTACGCCGCCACCAAGCGTGATTAATGCTTATTTTGCAGAGATTTACCAAAAACAATCTCCTGAAGCAGCGACGGATTACTACTTGGACCTTTCAAAAGAGTTGAACCTCTTTAATTCTGCACCATCTTTTGATGAGTACAAGCCTTTTATTCGTCTCAATCTGTCAGGAAAATCTTATGGTTTTTGCTTTGAAAATGCTGATGAGGTGGCCTTAGTCTTTGCCGAGCATTTAGAGGTTCCAACGGCTAGCATTTTGTTTGAGCTTGCTCAAGTTTTCCCGCAGTATAAGGTTTATCTTGAAGGCACTCAAATTAAGATGACCAAGGTTGATTTTGACGAAGAAGTATTGGAAGAGTTAACACCTGAGACACAGTTACTTAGTCGTGTAACTAAGTTGAAAGGGAATGTCATTAAGTTGGCTAGCTTCAATCAAGATGAATTAGTGGAACTTTTGTCTCAATATAAAGGGCAAACCGTTTATTATGGCTTTGCTCAGCGTGAATGCTTGGCTTATATTGTCCAGAAATAAGAAGAACGATAGATAGAAAGTATAGGAAGTCATGGAATTACAATTTTTAGGGACGGGTGCCGGGCAGCCCTCCAAGGCCCGTAACGTGTCGAGTCTGGTTCTGAAGTTACTCGATGAAATCAATGAGGTCTGGATGTTTGACTGTGGAGAAGGTACCCAACGTCAGATTTTAGAAACAACAATCAGACCTCGTAAAGTTAAAAAAATCTTTATCACACATATGCATGGAGACCATATCTTTGGCCTACCTGGTTTCTTGGCTAGCCGTTCCTTCCAATCTAGTGAAGAACAAACAGATTTAGAGGTTTATGGTCCAGTTGGTATTAAACAATACGTTATGACCAGTCTTCGTACCTCTGGGACACGTCTCCCTTACCATGTGCATTTTAAGGAAATTGATGAGCATAAGCTAGGCTTGGTTATGGAAAATGACAAATTCGCTGTTTATGCAGATAAGTTGGATCATACCATTTTTTGTATTGGTTACCGTGTGGTTCAAAAGGATCTTGAAGGAACCTTGGATGCTGAGGCCCTTAAAGCAGCAGGTGTGCCATTTGGTCCTCTTTTTGGTCAAATTAAGAATGGGCAAGATGTGGTTCTTGAAGATGGAACTAAAATCATTGCCAAGGACTTTATTTCCGCACCTAAGAAAGGTAAGGTTATTACTATCTTAGGTGATACTCGTAAGACGAATGCCAGTGTTCGTCTTGGCTTGGGAGCAGATGTCTTGGTGCACGAGTCTACTTATGGTAAGGGCGATGAAAAAATTGCCAAGAGCCATGGGCATTCAACCAACATGCAAGCAGCACAAGTCGCTAAGGATGCGTCAGCTAAACGTCTTCTTCTAAATCACGTATCAGCTCGTTTCTTGGGGCGTGATATCGGTAAGATGGCAGCAGATGCCAAAACGATTTTCGAAAACACCCACATCGTTCGTGACTTAGAAGAGGTAGAGATTTAATGGCTAAACAACGTATTATCGCTATTACTGGTGCTTCAGGAGGGCTTGCACAAGAAATTGTCAAGCAGCTCTCACCCAGTGATGGCATTATTCTCTTAGGACGAGATAAGGATAAACTTGAGAAATGTTATCGTCATGTGGAAAATAAAACCTGCCTTGCCATTGACCTTAGAGACGACAATGCCATTAAAAAAATGGTAGATTATCTCTATCAACGATTTGGACGTATTGACGTCTTTATCAATAATGCTGGTTTCGGTGAATTCAAGTCTTATGATCATTACACTAGCCAAGAGATCCGTGATATGTTTGATATCAATACCTTTGCGACGATGACCTTTTCACGTCTGATGGCTGAGAAAATGGTGGAGCAAGGCCGTGGTCATATCATCAATATTGCCAGTATGGCGGGAAAAATTGCGACAGCCAACTCAAGTGTCTATGCAGCGACCAAGTTTGCTGTGATTGGCTTCTCAGATGCCCTTCGTCTAGAGCTTGCTGATAAGGGAGTCTATGTGACAACAGTCAATCCTGGTCCAATTGAGACATCTTTCTTCGATCAAGCTGATCCTTCTGGAGCCTATCTTGAGAGTGTTAAGAAGTTTGTCCTCAGTCCTAAATACGTGGCTAAAAAGATTATCCGTATTCTGGGGAAAAACAAACGTGAAGTCAATCTACCACGACTCTTAGCGGCTGCGCACAAAGGATATACGCTATTTCCACGCATCTCGGACAAACTAGCTACCAATGTGTTTAACTACAAATAGGGGAATGCTAGATGGCAGTCAATATTCAAGTCTATTTAGAAACCATCCGGAAACCCGGAGGACAGGTATAATATGCCTTGCAGGACAACCGCTTCAAGGGCCAAGAAGGCTGGCGAGAGTCTATGCTTCAGATGGAGCTGGCAGTCTGCCAAGAGTCCCCTTATCGGGATATCGCCCTCTTCCAGCACTATAGGTTAAAAAGGAGTTAAGATGTTAAATTATAAAAAAGAGATTCCAGAGATGACAGACCTACTCGCACTGTACAGTTCAGTCGGCTGGACCAATTATACTAACAATCCAACCATGTTGGAAGAAGCTGTCAAAGCCAGTCTCTGGCAGTTGGCAGTCTATGATGAGGAAGAGTTAGTAGCCTATATTCGCTTAGTAGGAGATGGCCACTCTGTCATTTTTGTACAGGACCTCTTGGTGCGACCAGATCACCAACGCCAAGGGATCGGAAAGAAACTCTTAGAAGAGGCTTTAGCAACTTTCCCCAATGTCTATCAAAGGCTCCTTGCAACTGATCGTAGCGAGAAAAATTTAGCCTTTTACCAATCCTTGGGCTTTGTCGAACTCTCAGAGCAAGCTTGTACAGGGATGATTTATAAATATTGATGAAAAGGATTTCCAAATAGGGAATCTTTTTCTTGTTTTTCCTAATATTACTTGAAAATGATAGTAGAATAGACCTAGATAAAAAGAAGAGAAGAATATTTGAGAAAACATAAGTCAAATAAGGAGCAATACCTAGTTTTTTATTTTATCCAGAAAAGCAGGTCTTGATTGGAAATATAGCACGAGTCGAAGCACCTTTCGATGTTTTCCATTCTCTTTTTAGGAAACTTAGGCTTCTATCCACTATGATAAAATTATTCATGTTATAATAGGTAGACTAGATGACAGGGAGAAAATATAAAAACATGATTACATCAACGTATGATTGGAAAATAAACACAAAAGAGCCAGATGCTGGCTTTTTTAAACTTGCCAAAGAACATGGGCTGGCAGAAACAGCAGCCAAGATTGCTTATGAACGTGGCGTGACGACAGAAGAGGCCCTTGAAGACTTTCTAAAGGCTGATCTATCATACCTTCATGACCCTTATCTTCTTCATGATATGGACAAGGCAGTGGAGCGCATCCGACGGGCCATCGAAGATTATGAGCAGATCCTGATCTACGGAGACTATGACGCGGACGGGATGACCTCGGCCTCCATTATGAAGGAAACCTTGGAGCAGATGGGGGCAGAGGTGCAAGTCTACCTACCCAACCGCTTTACAGACGGCTATGGTCCCAATGAGAGTGTCTATAAATACTTTATCGAGCAGCAAGGCATTTCCCTGATTGTCACGGTGGACAATGGGGTTGCGGGAAATGAAGCTATTGCTTATGCGCAAGAGCAAGGTGTGGACGTTATCGTTACAGACCACCATAGTATGCCGGCACAGCTTCCAGATGCCTATGCCATTGTCCATCCAGAGCATCCAGATGCCGATTATCCTTTTAAGTATTTGGCAGGATGTGGTGTAGCTTTCAAATTGGCAACTGCCCTTCTTGAAACTATTCCTACAGAGATGTTGGACTTGGTAGCCATTGGTACCATTGCTGATATGGTTAGCCTAACGGATGAAAATCGTATTATGGTAAAGGTCGGCCTGGAAATTCTCAAGACTACTGAGCGTATTGGACTTCAAGAATTGCTACGCATCTCAGATGTGGATCCAACAACGATTTCCGAAGAAACGGTAGGTTTTAAACTGGCTCCTCAACTCAATGCCTTGGGACGCTTAGATGATCCAAATCCAGCCATTGAACTGTTGACCGGATTTGACGATGAGGAAGCACAAGCCATTGCTCTGGAAATCAATGCTAAAAATGAAGAACGTAAGGAAGTTGTTCAAAAAATCTTTGATGAAGCTATGACCATGGTAGACTTGGACAAACCAGTTCAGGTTTTGGCCAAGGAAGGTTGGCATCCTGGTGTCCTCGGTATTGTGGCTGGGCGCATCATGGAGCAAATCAGCCAGACAGTAGTGGTTTTGAATATTGAAGATGGCTTGGCAAAGGGTTCAGCCCGTAGTTTGGAATCTATCAATATCTTCCATGCCCTTGATGACCACCGAGACATCTTTACTGCTTTTGGAGGACATGCTGGAGCGGCTGGGATGACCCTTCCGGAGGAAAATCTTGGTCAACTCTCAGATATTTTGTGTCATTATGTCTACGATAATGACATTGATACAAGTGCCAAAAATACGCTTAATTTAGACGAGGAGCTCCAACTCAGTGAGCTTAGCTTGGATACCATTAAGAGCCTTGAAAAACTAGCACCTTTTGGTATGGATAATAAAAAGCCAGTCTTTTGGCTACATGATATTACCGTTACTCAAGCTAGGACAATGGGACAAAATGGAGCCCATCTTAAGTTTAAGGTGAAGCAAGGCAAGGATAGCTTTGACGTTGTCGCTTTTAATAAAGGTAATCTGCTTCAAGAATTTCAACAAGCTCAAGGTTTGGAATTGGCAGTGACCTTGTCTGTTAATGTTTGGAATGGGCAGACAATGCTACAGCTCATGCTAGAAGATGCGCGTGTAGATGGTGTTCAATTATTTGATTTTCGCTCAAAAAATATGGCACTGCCTGAAGGTGTACCAACGGTAGAAGAAGCAGCAGACACAGAGCCTGCGGTTGTCCTCAACACCCTACCTGAATCAGCGACAGAATTAAAAGAGTGGTTTGAAGGTAAAGATTTCCAGGCTATCTATTTTAAAAATAGCATTAAGGAAGCCTATTATCTGACAGGTTATGGAACAAGAGAGCAATTTGCAAGGCTCTATAAAACCATTTATCAATTCCCAGAATTCGATGTCCGCTATAAACTGGATGAACTCAGTCATTACCTTAAAATCGACAAGATTCTCCTGATTAAGATGATTCAAATCTTTGATGAATTGGATTTTGTGACTATTGATAATGGTGTTATGACAGTCAATAAAGAAGCTGAAAAACGTGAGATTGAGGACAGTCAGATTTTCCAAGATCTGAAACGACTAGTTAAGTTCCAAGAACTCATGGCTCTGGGAACACCACAGGAAATTTATGACTGGCTTTATAAGTAGGGGGAGTACTTAATCCAAAGGATTCGTCTCGAAATGAGGGTTAGCATTTTCTAAATCTGAAGATTCATGCTATAATGGTATGTAAATATTTTTTTGGCGAAAAGCCTATAGGAAGAACAAATGAAATTAGAAGATTATATTGCATCTATTGAAAACTACCCGAAAGAAGGGGTTACTTTCCGTGATATTAGTCCTTTGATGGCTGATGGAAATGCTTATAGCTATGCTATCCGTGAAATCGTTCAGTATGCGACTGATAAGAAGATTGACATGATTGTTGGTCCTGAAGCGCGTGGTTTCATCGTTGGTTGTCCAGTTGCTTTTGAACTTGGTATTGGTTTTGCTCCAGTTCGTAAACCTGGTAAATTGCCACGTGAAGTGATTTCAGCCAATTACGAAAAAGAGTATGGTGTTGATACACTTTGTATGCATTCCGATGCAATCAAACCAGGCCAACGTGTACTTATCGTTGATGACCTCTTGGCAACTGGTGGTACCGTCAAAGCTACAATTGAAATGATTGAGCGCCTAGGTGGTGTCGTTGCTGGTTGTGCCTTCTTGATTGAGCTTGATGGTCTTAATGGACGTGAAGCTATTGAAGGTTACGATACTAAAGTATTGATGAACTTCCCAGGATAAATCTATCTATGAATTAACAAAAGGCCTTAGGGCCTTTTTAACTCTTTTAAAACAAAGGTGGCCTCTAAATATAGTTTAAAGCTATAGCTAACTAGAGAAAATATATATTTGATAACAATACCTCCCCGGTTTATAATATGAAGATAGAATAAATAAGGATGGAGATATTGTTATGCCTATAAAACTTGATAATAAGTTACCAGCTCTTGATGTATTGCGTTCGGAAAATGTCTTCATCATGGATGAGAACAGAGCTAGTAGCCAGGATATTCGACCGATGGAGGTCTTAATCCTTAACCTTATGCCTACTAAAGAAGTTACGGAAACTCAATTGCTACGTCTTTTGGCCAATACGCCACTTCAAATTAACGTCGAGTTTCTTTATATGGCTAGTCATAAGTCAAAAAATACCCATGCTGAACATATGGAAACTTTTTATAAGACTTTTGATGAAATTAAGCATAAGTATTATGATGGTCTCATCGTAACAGGAGCTCCTGTTGAGCAAATGCCTTTTGAAGAAGTTGATTATTGGCAAGAATTGACACAGGTTTTCGACTGGTCTAAAAAGCATGTCTATTCAACCCTTCATCTGTGTTGGGGAGCTCAAGCAGGTCTCTATTATAAGCATGGAGTCGACAAGGTCCCATTGTCAGAGAAACTATCTGGTATCTATAAACAAACGGTTGACATGCCTGAAAACTTCCTTATGAATGGCTTTGATGATAGCTTTGTGTCACCACACTCTCGCTATACTGAGGTTACGCTCGAGGATATTAAAAACAAGACGGATTTAGATATTGTTGTGTCAGGACCAGAGGTCGGTTTATCCATCTTAGCAAGTAAGAATCTTCGTGAAGTATATAGTTTCGGTCATTTTGAATATGACCGTGATACTCTGGCCAGAGAATACCGAAGAGATTTGGATGCCGGGATTAATCCAGACGTACCGGCAAACTATTTCCCAGAGGATGATCCAAGTCAGGAGCCTAAACTTCGTTGGAATCTTGCGGCATCTGCCTTCTTTAGCAATTGGATTAACTATGCGGTATATCAAGAAACACCTTATCGTTTAGAAGAGTTGGAAGACGATTTTTCATTCTACGGTTATTTGTAGTAGACAGTCTCAAAAGACTTATGTGAGCGCATAAAGACTTTTTGGGGTGTCTAGCTACTCTGAAAGGTAAATATGAGTTTTTTTGAACAGTATCGATCAGGCAATCTGGTCCTTCCTAATGCTTTATTTTTCCACTTTAAGGATATTTTTCCATCTGCGGATGACTTTCTAGTTTGGCAGTTTCTCTATCTACAAACGACAACTCAGATTGGAGAAGTGGCTTCTAGTCAGATAGCGCAAGCAACTGGAAAGACACCAACTGAGGTTAATAAAAGTATTACGACATTGACTGAGGCTGGACTCCTTGATTTCACGACTATTAAGGTTAATAATGAAATTGAGATGGTTGTAGATGCTTCACCTGCCTTGGCAGTTTTGGATAAGTTAGTGAGCAATGAAAAGACAACGACCGGACCTGTAGTTGGTCAGCCAACAAATACACAGCTCATCAAGCAATTAACAGATGAATTGGAACAAGCTTTGGGAATCTTGAATCCTATGGTTATTGAAGATTTAAACAAGGAAATCCAAGAAGAACATACTGATCCCGAACTTATCCGTGAGGCTTTGAAAGAAGCAGTATTTAATCGCAAGACAAATTGGAATTACATCAAAGGGGTTTTGCGTAACTGGAAATTGAGTGGTATTACGACGAAAATTCAAGTTGAAGAGCGACGTTTGGAGCATCAAGGTAAGAAGCACCATCACCAAGTTTCGGATGATTTCAAAACAGGTATGGATGCAGCCCGTCAATTATGGGGTGGCCAATAATGTTAGGAAGAAAACGTGTTAATGAGGCTCTAGCTCTCATGGGGGAGATGTTTCCCAATGCTCATGGAGAGTTGGAGTGGGAAACTCCTTTCCAACTATTAGTTGCTGTTATTTTATCGGCTCAGACAACTGATAAGGCTGTTAACAAGATTACACCAGGCTTGTGGGCGCGTTATCCAGAAATTGAGGATTTGGCTTCTGCTAATCTTGATGATGTTGAGATGTGTTTGCGAACAATCGGTCTTTATAAGAATAAGGCAAAGAACATCATCAAGACTGCTAGAGTTGTTTTAATGAATTTTGATGGACAGGTTCCGAAAACGCATAAGGAATTGGAAAGTCTACCTGGTGTGGGACGAAAAACAGCTAACGTAGTGTTGGCTGAAGTCTATGGCATCCCTTCTATTGCTGTAGATACGCATGTCTCACGTGTTTCTAAAAGACTAAATATCGTGCCAGAGGATGCTAGTGTAGAGGAAATTGAAGCAGAACTGATGAAGAAAATCCCAAAGAGGGATTGGATTATCAGTCATCACCGTATGATTTTCTTTGGACGTTATCATTGCTTGGCTAAGAATCCTAAATGCCAGACATGTCCTCTTCAAAGTTATTGTAAGTATTATAAAGAAACAACCAAGAAATAAGCTGGAGAATGTGACTTTCTTCGGCTTTTTACAGCTGTAAGAATTTGTTACAAACTAGTAACTTGACAAAAGTCTCAGGCTTTAAGAAAATAGAAGAAACGATTTAGAAGCAGGAGCGATATAGTGAATGGCTGAATTCAGTAATGAAGAGTATCTGAGAGCCTTAGCTGATAATGGTGATAGAGAAGCAGCCAAAGAATATGAGCAAGCTTTGGATAATCGTATTTTTCAGTTGCAGATTTCATTGGCTCAAACGAGTGATCCGCAGGGTCGTAGGGAAGTGCAAAAACTCTTGGAACAAGAGGAAAAGAAAAAAAGGGACTACTTTCAAGAAAAAGAGGAAAAAGCTGTGAGCGAATTTAGACGTCGTAAAAATGAAACTACAAAGGAAAGAAAAGTTTCGAGTTTTGATAAACTCAAAGATCCTAAAATCATTAGATGGGTAATTGGAGTTGTTGCAGTACTTGCAGTGGTTATTCCTGTGGTTACCTTGATGTGGTATAGTAATAACCAAAAAGAGAGTGTAACAAATCCATGGAAAAATGGTCAGTTAGCTAAAAGTAAGGAACAAGCAGCAGCATCATCAGATAATCAATCCTCTCAAGTTGATACCTCATCCTTGTCTGACCAACAGTTAGAAGACTGGGTTGTTTCTACCTATGCTAAAGAACAAGGTTCAACTGGAGAAAATTATAAAAATCTAGGTTGGAAAGTCTATTCATGGACGGATGATGATGATAACCTAGTTTATGCTCAACTTTATGATGCCTATGGTAATGATGTTCTTCTTTTCCGTGTAGATAAGAAGGGACAACTCGAAGCCTATGGTGGTATTGACGGTTCAAGCGATTCTTGGGACGTCGTTTCAAAAACATATACAACCGATTAATGAAACCATATAAAACACCTGACAATGGTGGTTGAGACTGTCTTTTGACAGTCTTTTTTGGTATAATTTTAAGTAATCGTGTATACAATTAAAAAGCTTATTGAGAAGATTTGGGGATGATGGTTCTACAGAACTTTTTTAGTGTCTTCAGGTTTTCAAGGCTAGCTTAAATAAAGGAGAGTTGTCGTGTCAGACTATTTATCGGTCACATCCTTAACCAAATATTTGAAAATGAAATTTGACCGTGATCCTTATTTAGAGAGGGTATATTTGACGGGGCAGGTTTCCAATTTTCGTCGACGTCCGAGTCACCAATATTTTTCACTTAAGGATGAAGGAGCTGTTATTCAGGCGACGATTTGGGCTGGGGTTTTCAAAAAGCTTGGTTTTGAACTCGAAGAAGGGATGAAGATCAATGTCGTTGGTCGGGTCCAGATTTATGAGCCTAGTGGTTCTTATTCCATTATTATCGAGAAGGCAGAGCCAGATGGTATTGGTGCTTTGGCCATCCAGTTTGAACAGCTTCGTAAAAAATTGACTGCAGAAGGCTACTTTGATGATCGTCATAAGCAAGCTCTGCCTAATTTTGTCAAAAAAATTGGGGTTGTCACTAGTCCTAGTGGTGCGGTTATTCGAGATATTATTACGACCGTTAGTCGTCGTTTTCCTGGGGTAGAAATCTTACTTTTTCCTACCAAGGTTCAAGGTGAAGGAGCTGCACAGGAAATTGCTGAAAATATTCAAAAAGCCAATCAAAGGGATGACCTAGATTTACTTATCGTTGGCCGTGGTGGAGGTTCTATTGAAGACCTTTGGGCTTTTAACGAGGAAATTGTAGTTCAGTCGATTTTTGAGAGTCGTCTTCCTGTGATTTCAAGCGTTGGTCACGAAACAGATACGACTTTGGCTGACTTTGTTGCAGATCGTAGAGCTGCTACGCCTACAGCAGCGGCAGAACTTGCGACTCCGGTATCAAAGGCTGATACCTTGGTTTGGATTCGTGAAAGACAAAATAGAGCCTATCAAGCCTGTTTGAGACGTATACAATATAATCAGGAACGCTTGGCCAAATTGTCACAATCTGTTGTCTTTAGACAACCTGAACGCCTTTACGATGGTTATCTACAAAAGTTGGATCGACTAACAACAAGGCTTGAAACCTTCATGAGTCAAGATTTCGCACGCAAACAAAAAGAAGCAGAGCTTTTGAGACAACGATTACAAGGCTTAAATCTTCTGACTAGTGTTCAGAACTACCAAGACCGTCGAGAGTCTTTGCAACGTTTATTGGTGACTACAACTAAGAACACCATGAATGGTAATCGTGTGAGATTAGAAAAGGCACAGGATGCCTTATTGTCTCTAGATACTAGTCGTATTGTTGCAAGGGGCTATGCCATTGTCAAGAAAGATGATAAACCTTTAACAAGTACCAAGAATATTACCGAAGGTGATCAATTAACCGTCCAAATGAAAGATGGAGAACTAGAAGTAGAGGTGAAAAATGTCAACTAAAAAAACATTTGAGGAAAATTTACAGGACTTAGAAGCCATCGTCACTAAGCTCGAAACAGGTGATGTTGCTCTTGAGGATGCTATTGCTGAGTTCCAAAAAGGTATGGCCTTGTCTAAAAATTTGCAGAAGACCTTGGAAGATGCTGAAAAAACACTAGTTAAGGTCATGCAAGCAGATGGTACAGAAACGGAAATGGATGCCTAATGAGCAAGCTAAATAAAATTGATGCGGCTATCCGTGATTACTACCAAAAAAAGAATCTTCCTGTATCAAGTGATTTAATCACTGCCATCCTTTATTCAGTTGATAGTGGAGGCAAGCGTATTCGTCCACTGATTTTCTTAGATTTACTTGAAGGATTTGGTTTAGAGCTTACTCCTAGTCATTTCGATGTCGCAGCAAGTCTTGAAATGATTCATACTGGAAGTCTGATTCACGACGATCTGCCGGCCATGGATGATGATGATTACCGTCGAGGACGTTTAACCAACCATAAGAAATTCGATGAAGCAACGGCAATCTTGGCTGGAGATTCTCTCTTTTTGGATCCCTTTGACCTCCTGGCACAAACAGAGCTATCAGCAGAAATTCGAGTTCAATTGATTCAAGCATTGTCTCATTCTTCAGGAACCTTCGGTATGGTAGGTGGACAAATGTTGGATATGAAGGGTGAAGGTCAGGAACTTGATTTATCGCAACTGGCTAAAATTCATGAGCATAAGACAGGTAAGCTTTTAACCTTTCCTTTTGTGGCGGCTGGTATTGTTGCTCAAAAAACTCTAGAGGTTTTGGAAAATCTGAAAGAAGCTGGTCGCCTGATTGGTCTTGCCTTTCAAGTCCGTGATGATATTTTGGATGTGACTGCTGATTTCGAAGAACTTGGAAAGACACCTGGAAAAGATGTAGTAGCTGGGAAATCAACCTATCCGGCTCTTCTTGGTCTGGAAAAATCACATGCTATCCTCGAGGAATCACTCAATAAAGCGGAGGCTATTTTCCAAAATCTAGCTGAGACTCAAGGTTTCAAGAAAGACAGTATTATAGAAATCATAGAAAGGTTACGACTCCATGTCTAAGGAAAGAGTAGACGTCTTGGCTTATAAACAAGGCCTTTTTGAAACACGAGAACAAGCAAAACGTGGCGTAATGGCAGGTTTAGTTGTTAATGTTATCAATGGTGAGCGTTACGATAAACCTGGTGAAAAAATCGATGACGGGACTGAGTTAAAACTAAAAGGTGAGAAGCTTAAGTATGTGAGTCGTGGAGGACTCAAACTTGAAAAAGCTTTGGAAGTTTTCAATCTGTCAGTTGAAGGTATGACGACCATTGATATCGGAGCCTCAACAGGTGGTTTTACTGATGTTATGCTTCAAAATGGGGCCAAATTGGTTTATGCTGTTGATGTCGGTACCAATCAGTTGGTTTGGAAATTGCGTCAAGATGAGCGTGTTCGTTCCATGGAGCAATATAATTTCCGTTATGCTGAACCTGTTGATTTTACAGAAGGATTACCGTCTTTTGCATCAATTGATGTCAGTTTCATCTCTCTTAATCTGATTCTGCCGGCCTTGGCTAAGATATTGGTTGATGGAGGGCAAGTTGTTGCTCTTGTGAAACCACAATTTGAGGCGGGCCGTGAACAAATTGGGAAAAACGGGATTGTCCGTGAGAGCAGTGTTCATGAAAAAGTGTTAGAAACAGTGACAGCTTTTGCGGTTGACTATGGCTTTTCAGTTAAGGGACTGGACTTTTCACCTATCCAAGGTGGTCATGGTAACATTGAGTTTCTCGCACATTTGGAGAAGACAAATTCTCCTCAAAATGATGCTCAAACCTCTATTAAGGAAGTTGTAGCACAAGCACATAAGGAGTTTAAAAAGAATGAAGAAGAATGATCGTTTGGAGTTAATCCGAAAGATTGTCCAAGAAAATAAAATTACGACTCAGGGAGAATTGGTAAAATTACTCCAAAATGAGGGATTAAAGGCTACTCAAGCGACTGTATCGCGTGATATCAATGAAATTGGTATTACCAAGGTACCAACGGAAGACGGTTCTTACATCTATGGGCTCTCAACTGCTCCTAGACGAGTGGGTGGAACTTCTGTTGCGACTCGTCGCTTGTTGCGTGTTGATCGTCAACATGCCTTTATGAATATCGTTGTTCAACCTGGGACAAGCCGTCTCATCAAGAAGATTCTTTTGGATGAGTACAAGCATTTGATTTTTAGTGTCATTGCTGACGATGATACCCTCTTTTTGGTAGCTCAGTCAGAGTTGGCAGCTATCGAACTACAGGGGCAAATCATTAAGTGGGTTGAAGACTAGGAGGGCCTATGCTTCTCGAAATTACGATAAAGAATTTCGCAATTATTGAAGGGATTTCTCTAAACTTTGAGAATGGTATGACCGTTCTTACTGGTGAAACAGGTGCTGGTAAGTCCATTATTATAGATGCCATGAATCTTATGTTGGGCGCACGTGCTTCTAGCGAAGTCGTCCGTCATTCAGCATCTAAGGCTGAAATTCAGGGTTTCTTTTCAATCGAACAAAATCCTGCCTTGGTTAGTATCTTGGAAGATAATGGGATTCCTGTCGAGGATGAATTGATTATCCGTCGTGAAATCTTACAAAATGGTAGAAGTGTTAGTCGTATCAATGGACAGATGGTCAATTTAACAACGCTTAAAGCTGTTGGGCACTTTTTGGTAGATATTCATGGACAGCATGATCAGGAAGAGCTTATGAAACCTGCTCTGCATATTACCATGCTTGATGCCTTTGGTGACAAGGAATTTTTCCAAACTAAGAAAGAATACCAAGAGTATTTTGACCGCTATCGTGAGTTAAGAAAAGCTGTTCTTGAAAAGCAGAAAAATGAGCAGGAGCATAAGGCTCGAATTGAAATGCTAGCTTTTCAGATTGCAGAAATTGAAGCAGTCTCTCTAAAATCAGGAGAGGATTTGGCATTGATGAAGGAGCGAGACAAACTTCTTAATCATAAGCAGATTGCTGATACCTTAACGAATGCCTATGTCGTGCTGGATAATGAAGAATTTTCAAGCCTTTCAAATGTCCGTTCTGCCATGAACGACCTCCAGTCTCTTGAAGAATATGACTCTGATTACAAAGAACTCTCTGGAAATCTATCAGAAGCCTATTATGTTCTAGAAGATGTCACTAAACAACTTGGTGACCTTTTGGATAATTTGGACTTTGATGCTGGGCGTTTACAAGAGATTGAACACCGCTTAGATACCATTAATGCAATTACTCGTAAATATGGTGGAACTGTTGATGATGTCTTAGATTATCTGGAAAATTCAAGTAAAGAGTACAATCTTCTGACTGGCAATTCCAGTTCGTCAGATGCCATGGAACAAGAGCTTAAGCAACTTGAAAAAGACCTGCTGGCGTCTGCAGAGACCCTACAAACGGCACGCCATCAAATTGCTACAGCCCTTGAAGCTGAGATTAAGAACGAGTTATGCGACCTTTACATGGATAAGGCTGATTTTAAAGTTACCTTTACTAAAGGGAAATTTAACCGTGATGGCAATGAGCAGGTTGAGTTTTACATCTCAACCAATCCAGGTGAAGGCTTTAAACCGCTTGTTAAGGTTGCTTCAGGAGGAGAATTATCTCGACTCATGTTAGCGATTAAGTCAGCCTTTGCCCGCAAAGAAGACAAAACAAGTATCGTCTTTGATGAGGTTGATACTGGCGTTTCAGGTCGTGTTGCCCAAGCCATCGCTCAGAAAATTCATAAGATTGGGAGTCATGGTCAGGTTTTGGCTATCAGTCATCTTCCGCAAGTTATTGCAATTGCTGATTATCAGTTCTTTATTTCTAAGGAAAGCGATAATGAGACGACTGTCTCTCGTGTTCGTCTTTTGACACCTGAGGAAAGGGTGCAAGAAATCGCTAAGATGTTAGCAGGAGATAATGTGACAGAGGCTGCCTTGAGCCAAGCAAGAGCCTTGTTAAAGGTGGATGACTCTCTTTAGAAAAAGACTTGGGAAAAGTTTTCCAGTCATGCTATAATAGAATAAAAATTTGTGTTAAGCGAGAAAAATATGAGTAAAATCAGAATTGTAACCGATTCGTCAATCACGATTGAACCAGAATTGGTTGAAAAATATAATATCACTGTTGTTCCATTGTCGGTTATGGTGGACGGTGTCATCTATTCAGATAGTGATCTTCGAGAAGAAGGCCGTTTCTTGGATATGATGAAGCATAGCAAAGAGTTACCAAAGACAAGCCAACCACCAGTAGGTTTGTTTGCTGAGACATATGAAAAGCTTGTCAAAGAAGGTGCAGAACAGATTGTGGCTATCCACATCATGCATACACTCTCTGGGACATGTGAAGCCTCACGTCAAGGCGCTAGCCTTTCAGGAGCAGATGTAACCGTCATCGATTCAGGCTTTACGGATCAGTGCCTCAAGTTTCAGGTTGTTGAAGCAGCTAAACTAGCTGAAGCAGGAGCAAGTCTTGATGAGATTGTAGCACGTGTGGAAGAAGTGAAAAGTAAATCCGAACTTCATATCGGTGTGTCTACCCTTGAGAATCTTGTCAAAGGTGGTCGTATTGGACGTGTAACAGGTCTACTATCTTCATTGCTCAATATCCGTGTCATTATGGAGTTGAAAGACTATCAGTTAAATACCATTGCTAAGGGACGTGGTGCTAAGACGTTCACGAAATGGTTGGATTCTTATATTGATAGTATCAAGGACCGCAAAGTGGCAGAGATTGGTATTTCTTATGCAGGGACACCTGATTTTGCACATGAAATGGCTGAAAAACTTGAGGTTTTGGGTGCTCCAATTTCAATCCTTGAGACTGGTTCCATCATTCAAACGCACACTGGTGAAGGCGCCTTTGCCGTAATGGTTCGTTATGAATAAGTGGAAAGAATCAGAATTAGTTAGAAGCCTCGTAGGCTTCTTCTTGCTTTTTCTCTTATTTATCGGCCTCTTTATTTTTGTAGTTCCTAGTACGCATCAGTCATCAAAAATTGCAGAAAAAATTAAATCTATTAAAAATGAAAAGGTCACCTATGTTGCTATCGGTGATTCCCTTACGCAAGGTGTAGGTGATAGTAGTAATCAAGGGGGCTTCGTTCCTGTTTTGTCTCAGGCCTTAGAGTCAGATTTTGACTGGCAAGTGACCTCTCGCAACTATGGTATCGCAGGGAATACGAGCAATCAAATTCTCAAGAGAGTGCAAGAAAAGAAGGATATTCAAAGAGATCTCAAGAAGGCTAAAGTGATGACTCTGACAGTTGGTGGTAATGATGTAATCCATGTCATTAAGGACAATATCACTAATCTTAATGTAGACACCTTCACTAAGCCAGCTCAGGCCTATCAAAAGAGATTAGGACAGATTATTGAGTTAGCTCGTAAGGATAATAAAACATTGCCAATTTATATTGTTGGTATTTACAATCCTTTTTATCTTAATTTTCCAGAGATGACAGAAATGCAAACTATTGTAGATAATTGGAACCAATCTACTGAAGAAGTGTGCAAGAAGTACGATAATGTCTATTTTGTTCCTGTAAATGATTTGCTTTATAAGGGAATTGACGGTAAGGGCGGTGTTACAAGCTCTGATGATACGTCTCAGTCTAGTAACTCTTCTCAAGGTAGCCTGAATGATGCTCTTTTTGAGGATGATCATTTTCATCCAAATAATACAGGTTATCAAATTATGTCAGATGCCATTTTGAAACGTATTAACCAAACAAAGAAGGAGTGGTCAGGTGAGTAAGATATGGAAGTGGTTATTTTTAGGACTCTTGGCCTTAAATCTAGCCCTAGTAAGTGTTGTGACATATAGAATCATGACTCCAGTGGAGACGACGAGTTCTGTATCCCTACCTAAGGGAGCAACTAAAATTGGTAAGTATAGTATGACAAGGGAGGAGCTTGACGCTGCTCTTACGGGCTTTGCCCAAGATTATTCGACCGATAAGATGCGTTTCAAGGTCAAGGTTACCAATTCTAAAATTGTTTTCGAAAGTAGCTATAAGGTTTTAGGTCACCCTGTCCCTCTTTATGTCTACTTTACGCCGGTTGTTAGTGAATCAGGAGCAATTGTACTTCATGTTTCTGAGCTTTCGGCTGGAACCTTGAAACTGCCTGTTTCGGATGCCCTTAAGATGATTAAACGTTCAACTAACCTCCCTGATTACATCGCCATCGATAGTAAGAAGGGAAAGGTTACCTTAAATATTCAGTCTATGAAGAATGAGAAGGGGATTACAGCACGTGCTCAAAGCCTTGATTTGGTTAATGACCGTATCGAATTTGACATCTATAAGACAATAAATTAAAAAGCCTTTACTTTTTGCAAAAAAGCGATTAAATTAGCGTTTATTACTTGACCTCATAGGCCTTTTAGGATAAGATAATACTTGTTCAAGCGCTAAAAAAACTATTCGCTTAGAAATAAATTGGAGGATTGTTACAATGGCTAACAAACAAGATTTGATCGCTAAAGTTGCAGAAGCAACTGAGCTTACTAAAAAAGATTCAGCAGCAGCTGTAGATGCAGTTTTCGCTTCTATCGAAGAATTCCTTGCTGCAGGTGAAAAGGTACAATTGATCGGTTTCGGTAACTTTGAAGTACGCGAACGCGCTGCTCGTCAAGGTCGTAACCCACAAACTGGTGAAGCTATCTCAATCGCAGCTTCTAAAGTTCCTGCATTTAAAGCTGGTAAAGCTCTTAAAGACGCAGTTAAATAATGTAAAAACCCCTAAGATTTTAGGGGTTTTGATTTATACGAAATAAGTTAAGGAAATCTATGAAAACCATAACAGTGGTATTGATTTTTCTTTTGGTTTTTACTGTTATTAAACTATCAGGTATTGTTGCTATCAGCAAACTGATGAAGCCAAGTGAAAAACAAATCGAAGAAGCTCGTCAGAAACGTCTTCAAGCTGAGAAAGAGGGCAAGGATCCTTTTGAAGACTGGGATGAACGTGACGATGATGGTCTTGTCTAATAAGAGAATCCTCATCAAATAATAAAAAAGTTTGGAAGACCTTCCAAACTTTTTTTGTAGACTAGTCAATGTAGTGAAGTTTTCCTCGGAAGTCTTCAAGAGTTTCGTAACCTTTTTCTTCCATGATTTCTTTAAGTTCTTTAGTAATACGGTCAAAAACAGCGACACCTTCTTTTTGAAGGGCAGTACCCACTTGTACCATACTTGCACCACAAAGGATGTGTTCAAAGGCATCACGACCAGATTTGACACCACCAGTACCAATAATTTGGATTTCAGGTTTCAGACGTTGGTAGAAAGCGTGAACATTTGCCAAGGCAGTAGGTTTAATGTAGTCACCACCGATACCACCAAAACCATTCTTAGGTTTGATGACAACAGACTCATCTTCAATGTAAAGGCCATTACCAATTGAGTTCACACAGTTAACAAAGACAAGTGGAAATTGGTTAAACACTGCAGCAGCTTGGTCAAAGTGCACAATATCAAAGTATGGTGGTAATTTCACACCAAGAGGTTTTGTAAAGTAAGAGAAGACCTCAGTAAGGATCTCGGTTGTTGTTTCAAAATCGTAAGCAATTTGAGGTTTACCTGGAACGTTAGGACATGAAAGGTTGAGTTCTACAAGCCCCTCGTAGTCACTTTCTTGAACTTTTTTAAGAATAGTGTGCGTTTCCTCAGGTGAGAGACCTACAAGTGACAGAAAATGATTTTTTGTATTGGGTTGCTTTTGCAATTCAATGACATAGTCAAGGTAGTATTCAAAACCATTATTTGGCAATCCCATTGAGTTGATTGACCCAAGAGGTACATTCACATAACGTGGTTCAGGATTACCAGGGCGGGCCTCAAGTGTCCCTGTTTTTGTGACAAATGAGCCTGCGGCTGAAGCCTCAACCTCTGCCAATTCTTCCTTAGTCATACAATGAACACCAGCAGCATTCATGAGACAGTTAGCAAATGTAAACTGACCAACTTTTGTAGCAGTAGAAACCATAAGATCCTCCTTAAAGATCACAAAGTAAAATGTTACTATTTCATCTCATTTTAGCATGAAAAGAGGCCTAAAACAAGGAAATGTTGGACAGCTAAAAGTATCTAAAACAAATTTCTGATACCGTCTCTTTTAGTCAAGGCAAGAAGCGATAGAATTTTACAGAATTTTTTGGATTTTGCTAGCTTTTTCAAGGTTTTTTGGGTAGAATAGATAGAGTAAATGGGTATAACCCAAAATAAAAAGGAGACATAACTAATGGTAAAATTGGTTTTCGCTCGCCACGGTGAGTCTGAATGGAACAAAGCCAACCTTTTCACAGGTTGGGCTGACGTAGATCTTTCTGAAAAAGGTACTCAACAAGCTATCGACGCTGGTAAATTGATCAAAGAAGCTGGTATCGAATTTGACCAAGCATACACTTCAGTATTGAAACGTGCGATCAAAACAACTAACTTGGCTCTTGAAGCATCTGACCAACTTTGGGTTCCAGTTGAAAAATCATGGCGCTTGAATGAACGTCACTACGGTGGTTTGACTGGTAAAAACAAAGCAGAAGCTGCTGAACAATTTGGTGATGAGCAAGTTCACATTTGGCGTCGTTCATACGATGTATTGCCTCCAGCAATGGATCGTGATGATGAGCACTCAGCACACACTGATCGTCGTTATGCTTCACTAGACGACTCAGTAATTCCAGATGCTGAAAACTTGAAAGTTACTTTGGAACGTGCCCTTCCATTCTGGGAAGATAAAATCGCTCCAGCTCTTAAAGATGGTAAAAACGTATTCGTAGGTGCACACGGTAACTCAATCCGTGCCCTTGTTAAACACATCAAACAATTGTCAGATGACGAAATCATGGATGTTGAAATTCCAAACTTCCCACCATTGGTATTCGAATTTGACGATAAATTGAACGTTGTTAACGAATACTACCTCGGAAAATAAGCTGAGATAAGTAGTTATCAATAATAAAGAAAAAGTTGGTTTAAGCCAGCTTTTTTCTTTTCCTGAAAAAAATTGTAAATAGTGGTCAGAAAAGTCAGTCAATTCAGTATTTTTTCCTTGACTTTCAAGTTGGAAAGATGTATCATATTAACCAAGATACATCGAAAGGAAATGAGTCAAATGACATTCGCAACTACAACAGTTTTGCTATTGCGTAATGAGGGCTAGTGCAAAAGCATTAGTCCTGTTTGGCTTACCAAGCGGGAGATAAAAACATCTCGCTTGGGTTTCCGAGTGAGATGTTTTTTTACTACTATCGTTTTTACTTTTAGAAAGAGGATTGTCTATGCGTAAAGTTGAATTTTTTGATACAAGTCTTCGTGATGGGGAACAAACACCTGGTGTTAACTTCTCAATCAAAGAAAAAGTTGCTATTGCTAAGCAACTTGAAAAATGGGGAATTTCTGTAATTGAAGCTGGTTTCCCTGCAGCTAGCCCAGATTCATTTGAAGCAGTAAAACAAATTGCAGAAGCTATGACAACAACTTCTGTTACTGGCTTGGCTCGTTCAGTAAAATCTGATATTGATGCTTGTTATGAAGCTTTGAAAGATGCTAAGTATCCACAAATTCATGTCTTTATCGCGACAAGTCCTATTCACCGTGAGTTTAAATTGAAGAAATCAAAAGAAGAAATTCTTGAAGCTGTAAAAGAACATGTGTCATATGCACGTTCAAAATTTGAAGTTGTTGAGTTTTCTCCTGAAGATGCTACTCGTACTGAGCTTGATTTCTTGACTGAAGTTGTTCAAACAGCAGTTGATGCTGGTGCCTCATATATTAATATTCCTGATACAGTTGGCTTTACGACTCCAGAAGAGTTTGCACGTATTTTTGATCACTTGACTGAAAATATTAAATCAGACCATAAAGTTGTCTTTGGTGTTCACTGTCACGATGACCTCGGTATGGCAACTGCAAATACTTTGACAGCAATTAAACATGGTGCTGGACGTGTTCAGGGAACAGTCAACGGTATTGGTGAGCGTGCGGGTAATGTTGCTCTTGAAGAAGTAGCTGTCGCTTTGAAAATTCGTGAAGACTTTTTCCAAGCAACAAGTGATATTGTTCTTAATGAAACAATGAATACTTCAGAGCTTGTTTCTCGCTTCTCTGGAATTCCTGTTCCTAAAAATAAAGCTGTTGTTGGTGGAAATGCCTTCTCTCATGAATCAGGTATCCACCAAGATGGTGTTCTTAAGAACCCACAAACTTATGAAATCTTCACACCAGAATTGGTAGGTGTGAAGAGTAACAGTCTTCCTCTTGGTAAATTGTCAGGACGTCATGCCTTTGTTGAAAAATTGAAAGAACTTGAGCTTGACTTTGTTGAAGAAGATATCAAACCACTCTTTGCCAAATTTAAAGTCTTGGCTGGGAAAAAACATGATATCACAGATGCAGACATTCGTGCCCTTGTTGCTGGTACTAGTGTAGATAATCCAGAAGGTTTCCACTTCGAAGATCTTCGCTTGACTACTAATGCTGATGAAACAATCACTGCTACAGTAAGCTTGGCTAATGAAGACGGTGAATCTGTAGAATTTTTGGCCAATGGACAAGGGTCAGTTGAAGCTATTTTCAATGCTATTGATAAATTCTTCAACCAAACAGTTCGCTTGACTTCTTATAATATTGACGCTGTAACTGATGGTATTGATGCGCAAGCGCGTGTACTTGTAACTGTTGAAAATGTAGATACAGATACTATTTTCAATGCATCTGGTTTGGACTTTGATGTTTTGAAAGCATCAGCAATTGCCTATATCAATGCTAATACATTGGTTCAAAAAGAAAATGCTGGTGAGATGGCACGTAAGGTTTCTTATCGTGACCTTCCATAAGCCAAAGAGGATTTAAACATGACAAAGAAAATTGTAACACTTTCAGGTGATGGAATTGGACCTGAGATTATGGCAGCGGGTCTTGAAGTTCTTGAAAAAGTAGCTTCAAAAATTGGATTTGATTATGACATTGATGCTAAACCATTTGGTGGTGCTGGTATTGATGCCGAAGGTCATCCACTTCCTAAGTCAACTTTGGATGCTGCTAAATCAGCAGATGCTATCCTCTTGGCTGCAATTGGTGGACCTAAATATGACAATGCGCCAGTACGTCCTGAACAAGGACTTTTGGCCATTCGTAAAGAGTTGAATCTCTTTGCTAATATCCGTCCTGTCCGCATCTTTGATGCTTTGAAACACTTGTCACCTCTTAAACCAGAGCGTATCGAGGGCGTAGATTTTGTCGTTGTTCGTGAGCTTACAGGTGGGATTTACTTTGGTGAGCATATTCTCGAAGAAGATAAGGCTCGTGATATCAATGATTATTCAGCAGATGAGATTCGTCGTATCATGCGTCGTGCTTTCAAGATTGCTCAAGGTCGTGGCAAAAAGGTCACTAGCATTGATAAACAAAATGTCTTGGCGACTTCTAAATTGTGGCGTAAGATTGCTGATGAAGTTTCTTTGGAGTTTCCAGATGTAACTCTTGAACACCAACTCGTTGATAGTGCCGCAATGATTATGATTACCAACCCAGCTCGTTTTGATGTGGTTGTGACAGAAAATCTTTTTGGAGATATCTTGTCTGATGAATCAAGTGTCCTTCCAGGAACTTTAGGTGTTATGCCATCTGCCAGTCATTCTGAAAATGGTCCTAGTCTTTATGAACCAATCCATGGTTCAGCACCAGACATCGCTGGTCAAGGTATTGCCAACCCAATTTCAATGATTTTATCAGTAGCTATGATGTTGCGTGAAAGTTTCAATGAAACTGAAGGGGCAGAATTGATTGAAAATGCTGTTGATAAGACCTTGAACCAAGGCATCTTGACACGTGATTTGGGTGGTCAGGCTTCGACTGCTGAAATGACAGCAGCTATTATTAGCAATCTCTAAACTCATGACACTAAAACTAGTGTTACTAAGCGTTTTGTTGGTATGGAATCTCCTTGTTTTATGTGCTTATGGACTTGATAAAAGCAAGGCCATTCAACATAAAAGACGGATTTCTGAGAAGGCATTATTATTGCAGACTCTGATTTTCGGTGGTATTGGTGCCTTTCTAGGTGGGAAATTTTTTAGACATAAAATTAACAAATGGTATTTTAAGCTATGTTGGCTTATGGGCATTGTTATTGATGTCGTTATTTTATACCTTATTCTAACAAGACTTTCGGATTAGCTAATCCTTAGATTATATTTGGAGTATTTTATGAGCGGAAAATCAATTTTTGATAAACTTTGGGAACGCCACGTCGTTACTGGAAACGAGGGCGAACCACAATTGATGTATGTGGATCAGCATTATATTCACGAGGTTACAAGTCCACAGGCCTTTCAAGGACTTCGTGATGCTGGACGTAAAGTTCGTCGCCCAGATTTAACTTTTGGTACGACAGACCACAACGTTCCTACGGTTGATATTTTTAACATTCGTGACCTTATTTCTAAAAACCAAATTGATACTTTGGCGAAAAACGTTGAAGAATTTGGTATTGATGCGGCTACCCACGGTACTGCTCGTCAGGGGATTGTCCACATGGTTGGTCCTGAAACAGGTCGCAGTCAACCCGGTAAATTTGTCGTCTGTGGGGATAGTCATACGGCTACTCACGGTGCCTTTGGTGCCATTGCCTTTGGTATTGGTACATCTGAGGTAGAACATGTCTTTGCGACACAATGTTTGTGGCAAGTAAAACCTAAGAAAATGAAGGTGAAATTTGTTGGTAAACCTCAGCCAGGTGTCTATTCAAAAGACTTTATTCTTGCACTTATTGCACGCTATGGTGTTGATGCTGGTGTAGGATACGCGGTTGAATATTGTGGTGAAGCTATTGATGCACTTTCAATGGATGAACGCATGACTATCTGTAACATGTCTATTGAATTTGGTGCTAAGATGGGTCTTATGAATCCAGACCAAAAAACTTATGATTATGTTGAAGGGCGTCCATGCGCACCTAAGGGTGAGAAGTTTGAAGAAGCAGTAGCTGACTGGAAAACCTTGGTTTCAGATCCAGATGCTGAATATGATAAAGTAATCACTATTGATGTTTCAGAATTGGCACCTATGGTTACATGGGGAACTAACCCTGAAATGGGTGTTGAGTTTGATCAACCATTCCCAGAAATCAAAGACTTTAATGATGAACGTGCTTACGAGTATATGGATGTTAAGCCTGGCGAATATGCTAAAGATATCGATCTTGGCTATGTCTTTATTGGTTCTTGTACTAACGCACGTCTCAGCGACCTTGAGTTAGCTGCTAAATTCGTCAAAGGAAAACATATCGCACCAACATTAACAGCTATTGTTGTTCCAGGTTCACGTCCAGTTAAGAAAGAAGCTGAACGTCTTGGTTTGGATAAAATTTTCTTGGATGCGGGATTTGAATGGCGTGATCCAGGTTGCTCAATGTGTCTTGGTATGAACCCAGACCATGTTCCAGAAGGCGTTCACTGTGCATCTACAAGTAACCGTAACTTCGAGGGACGTCAAGGATATGGAGCTCGTACTCACCTTTGTAGTCCAGCAATGGCAGCAGCTGCGGCAATCGCTGGTAAATTTGTAGATGTACGCGATATGCCAGAAGTTCAAGCATAAGGGAGAAGATAATGGAAAAATTTACCGTCTATACAGGGAAATCAGTACCTTTGATGAATGATAACATCGATACGGACCAACTCATTCCCAAACAATTCTTGAAAGCTGTTGATAAAAAAGGCTTTGGTAAGAATTTGATGTTTGAATGGCGTTATCTTAATGATGACTACGAAGAAAATCCTGATTTTGTCTTCAACAAACCTGAGTATCGCGATGCGACTATTTTGGTTACTGGTGATAACTTTGGTTCAGGATCATCTCGTGAACACGCTGCATGGGCATTGGAAGACTATGGTTTCCGCTGTGTTATCGCTGGATCATTTTCAGATATCCACTATAACAACGAATTGAAGAATGGTATGTTGCCAATCGTTCAACCCTTGGAAGTACGTCAAAAATTGGCTGCCCTTCCTGCGGGTGAAGAAATCACGATTGACCTTCCAAACCAAGTCATTAAATCTTCAGCAGGAGAGTTTCCATTTGATATCGATCATGAGTGGAAACGTAAATTGGTTGAAGGGCTTGATGATATTGGAATCACTCTTCAATATGAAGATTTGATTGCTGCCTATGAAAAACAACGCCCATCATATTGGCAATAAGGGACTAAGTTGTTTTTCTAAACTTTGATATTCAATCTTGCTATCAGAAGCAATGATGTGTTAGTAAAAAAATAATGAGTACTTAAAAGAATGGGATAAGGACAATATCAAAAATGTTGTTCTATCTCATTCTTTTTGTTTGAAACAGTTAATATGGTAGAGGCGTTTTTGCAAGTAGCGTATGCTATAATAGAAAGATAGAAAGGAGGCCTTCATGTTTGCACAATTGGATACAAAATCCGTCTATAGTTTCATGGATAGTGTCGTAGACTTGAACAGCTACGTTGCGCGTGCCAAAGAGCTTGGCTACCAAGCCCTTGGTTTAATGGATCGTGACAATCTCTATGCTGCCTATCATTTTGCCCAGCTTGCAAGTAGAAACGGTTTACGTCCTTTGATTGGTATGGAAGCTAATCTATTTTACGAGGGAAGAAAAATTCCTTTTCGTCTATTAGCTAAAAATAATCAGGGCTATAAAAATTTGATGAAGTTGGCAACAGAGCTTTCCTCGGGACAGCGTGAATTTACAGCTTTTTCGGACTATCTAAACGCTATTGCCCTCATCCTTCCAAGTGAAGACTGGGAGCCAGGGATGACTCTTGGTTCAGAGGTTTTCATTGGGGTGAGGCCAGAGGATGTTGGTAAAGAGTTTGATTATCCTGTAGTTCCTTTACATACAGTGCGTTACTTTGAGAATGCAGACCGCTCGACGATTCAGATGTTGCATGCCATCTCACAAAACGTTTCCTTGTCAGAGGCCTCTATTTGTCCTATGAATCAGCTTCTTTTCTCGCCTCAAGAAATTGAAAGTGCCTATAGTGATATTCCAGAGGCTTTGAACAATTTGGAGCAACTTGTTTCAGACATTACTTATCAATTTGATACGGATTTGAAGCTTCCCCGTTTTAATCGTGATATGCCAGCAGTTGACCAATTACGTCAATTAGCTCAATCTGGATTGGAGTCTAAAAAGTTAACCTCAGCAGTTTATCAGGAACGTTTAGACAAAGAATTGTCTATCATTCATCAGATGGGCTTTGATGATTATTTCTTGATTGTCTGGGACTTATTACGCTTTGGGCGTAGCCGTGGTTATTATATGGGAATGGGACGTGGATCTGCTGCAGGAAGCTTGGTGGCCTATGTCCTTGATATTACTGGAATTGATCCCGTTAAAAATGACTTGCTTTTCGAGCGTTTCCTAAATGAAGAGCGTTATAGCATGCCTGATATTGATATCGACTTGCCTGATATCTATCGAAGCGAGTTTCTTCATTATGTTAGGGACCGTTATGGTAGTAAGCACTCTGCTCAGATTGTTACCTTTTCAACCTTTGGAGCCAAGCAGGCTATTCGAGATGTTTTTAAACGTTTTGGTGCTAAGGAATTTGAACTGTCCCAACTAAGTAAAAAGATTTCTTTTCGTGACAATCTGACTTCTGTCTATGAGAAGAATATGTCATTCAGACAGCTGATTAATCAGAGACAGGAATTTCAGAGGGCTTTTGAGATTGCTAAGGCTATTGAAGGCCAGCCAAGACAGACCTCAATCCATGCTGCTGGTATAGTGATGAGTGATGACGACCTGACCAACCATATTCCGCTAAAAGCTGGTGATGATATGATGGTTACTCAGTACGATGCCTCCGCAGTCGAGGCCAATGGCTTGCTTAAGATGGATTTCTTGGGCCTCCGTAATCTGACCTTCGTTCAAAAAATGAAGGAAAAGCTAGAAGAAGAGCAGGGCATCACTATTGATATCAAATCCATTGACTTGGAAGATTCACAGACCCTAGCACTTTTTGCCAAGGGTAAAACTAAGGGGATTTTTCAGTTTGAGCAGGCAGGTGCTATAAACCTTCTCAAACGGATTAAACCGGCTAAGTTCGAAGAAGTCGTAGCGACAACCTCACTTAACCGTCCTGGAGCTAGCGATTATACAGATAATTTCATTGCTCGTAAGTATGGTAAGGAAAAAGTAGATCTCATTGATCTAGTAGTTGCGCCAATCCTTGAGCCTACTTATGGCATCATGCTCTATCAGGAACAGGTTATGCAGATTGCCCAAGTATTTGCGGGCTTTACACTCGGAAAAGCCGATTTGCTTCGTCGAGCGATGTCTAAAAAAGATGCCAATGAAATGTCCAAGATGTCCAAGGAGTTCATGGAAGGAAGTCGTCAGTTAGGACGTGACCCTCAGATTGCTGAACGACTCTTTAGTATGATGGCTAAGTTTGCAGGTTATGGTTTTAATAGAAGTCATGCCTATGCCTACTCAGCTTTAGCCTTTCAGTTAGCCTATTTCAAAACGCACTACCCACAGATATTCTATGACGTCATGTTAAATTATTCGTCAAGTGATTACATTAAGGATGCAATTGAAAATGGCTTCTCCCTAGCTAGTCTCGATATTAATAGGATTCCCTATCTGGACAAGATTTCAGATGGCAAGATCGTATTAGGCCTTAAGACTATCAAAGGCTTGCCAAGAGATTTTGCCCTTTGGATTATTGAGGATCGTAAGCAAAATGGAAAGTATATTTCTATAGAAGATTTCTTGACGCGTATTCCAAGCAAATATCAGAAAGTCGATATTTTGACACCTCTTATCCAGATTGGTTTGTTTGATATTTTTGAACCAAACCGTCAGAAAATCATTGGCAATTTAAACAACCTCTTTACTTTTGTCAATGAGTTAGGAAGTTTGTTTGCAGAGTCCTCTTATTCTTGGGTTGATTATGAAGACTATAGCCAGACGGATCGTTATAATTTAGAACAGGAGTTACTAGGAGTTGGGCTTAGCCCCCATCCTCTACACCTAGCTCAAAAAATGGCCTCTCGTCCCTATCAAGCAATTTCTGATTTGACTGTTAATACTAAGGCGACGGTGTTGGTTCAGCTAGAGTCCGTTCGAATTATCAGAACTAAAAAAGGTGATCAGATGGCCTTTCTGAACGTCACTGATGGGATCAATAAACTTGATGTTACCCTATTCCCAGAAACTTATTTCTATCATAAGGATAAGTTGAGTGAAGGTGGTCTCTTCTATCTTGATGGGCGGACCCAGGAGCGTGATGGACGCATTCAATTAATTTTGTCCAACATGGAGGAAGCTAGTACGGAGCGTTTCTGGATTCTACTTGAGAATCATGATAAGGACTTAGAAGTTTCTCAAATCTTAGCTAAGTATCCTGGAAACATCCCTGTCATTATTCGTTATCAAGGAAGTAAGGAAACCATCGTTAGTCAAAGATATAGAGTAGCCAAGAACGAGGAACTTAATCAGGAATTAGCACCTTATGTGTTGAAAACGGTTTTACGATAAAAAAAAAACAATAAATCTTTTCAAATTTAAAGCCATTTAGAATTCTTTGTGTTATAATGAAAATGTTAAATATATAAAAGGAGTATCAGGAATAATGAAACGTATTGCTGTTTTGACTAGTGGTGGAGATGCCCCTGGTATGAACGCTGCCGCTCGTGCAGTTGTTCTCAAAGCAATTTCTGAAGGAATCGAAGTATTCGGCATTAACCGTGGATACGCTGGTATGGTTGAAGGAGATATCTTCCAACTTGATGCCAAAGGCGTAGACAACATCCTCAGCCGTGGTGGTACTTTCCTTCAGTCTGCTCGCTATCCTGAGTTTGCCCAACTTGAGGGTCAACTTAAAGGTATTGAGCAACTTAAAAAACATGGAATCGAAGGTGTAGTAGTTATTGGTGGAGATGGTTCTTACCATGGTGCTATGCGTTTGACTGAACATGGTTTCCCAGCTGTTGGTCTTCCAGGAACTATCGATAACGATATCGTTGGTACAGACTATACAATTGGTTTTGATACTGCTGTTGCAACTGCAACAGAAGCTATCGATAAGATTCAAGACACTGCTTTCAGTCACGGACGTACTTTTGTCGTTGAAGTTATGGGACGTAACGCTGGTGATATCGCTCTTTGGGCTGGTATTGCTTCTGGTGCAGACCAAATTATCGTACCTGAAGAAGAGTACGACATCAACGAAGTTGTCCGTAAAGTTAAAGAAGGTTACGAATCAGGTGCTAAAACTCACCACGTAATCGTACTTGCTGAAGGTGTTATGGGTGCTGAAGAATTTGCAGCTAAAATGAAAGAAGCTGGAGATACTTCAGATCTTCGTGCAACAAACATTGGACACGTGGTTCGTGGTGGTTCACCAACTGCGCGTGACCGTGTTCTTGCTTCATGGATGGGTGCACATGCGGTTGACCTCCTTAAACAAGGTATTGGTGGTGTAGCTGTTGGTATCCACAATGAAGAGCTTGTTGAAAGCCCAATCCTTGGTACAGCAGAAGAAGGCGCTTTGTTCAGTCTTACTGAAGACGGTAAAATTATCGTTAATAATCCACACAGAGCTCGTCTTGACTTTGCAGACCTTAACCGTTCATTGTCTAACTTGAGCTAATCTCAGTTACTTAAATTATTGTTAATCCGTCGCTAAGGCGACAAAAAATATAAGGGAGTTTTTATTTATCATGAATAAACGTGTAAAAATCGTTGCAACACTTGGTCCTGCGGTTGAAATCCGTGGCGGCAAAAAATTTGGTGAAGATGGTTACTGGGGTGAAAAACTTGACCGTGAAGCATCTGCTAAAAACATTGCTCAATTGATCAAGGAAGGTGCCAACGTTTTCCGTTTCAACTTCTCACATGGTGACCACGCTGAACAAGGTGAACGTATGGATGTCGTTCGTATGGCAGAAGACCTTGCTGGTCAAAAAGTAGGTTTCCTTCTTGATACAAAAGGACCTGAAATCCGTACTGAATTGTTCGAAGGTGATGCTAAAGAGTATGCATACAAAACTGGTGAACAAATTCGTGTTGCTACTAAACAAGGTATCAAATCAACTCGCGACGTTATCGCTTTGAACGTTGCAGGTGCACTTGACGTTTTTGACGATGTAGAAGTTGGTAAACAAGTTCTTGTCGATGATGGTAAACTTGGTCTTCGTGTAGTAGACAAAGATGCTGAAAAACGTGAATTCATCGTTGAAGTTGAAAATGATGGTATCATCGCTAAACAAAAAGGTGTAAACATCCCTTACACTAAAATTCCTTTCCCAGCACTTGCTGAACGTGATAACGCTGATATCCGTTTTGGTCTTGAACAAGGTCTTAACTTTATCGCTATCTCATTCGTACGTACTGCAAAAGACGTACAAGAAGTTCGTGCTATCTGTGAAGAAACTGGTAACGGTCACGTTCAATTGTTGGCTAAAATCGAAAACCAACAAGGTATCGACAACATCGATGAAATTATCGAAGCTGCTGACGGTATCATGATTGCTCGTGGTGATATGGGTATCGAAGTACCATTCGAAATGGTTCCAGTTTACCAAAAAATGATCATCACAAAAGTTAACGCTGCTGGTAAAGTTGTTGTTACAGCTACAAACATGCTTGAAACAATGACAGAAAAACCACGTGCAACTCGTTCTGAAGTATCTGACGTATTCAACGCAGTTATCGATGGTACAGATGCTACAATGCTTTCTGGTGAGTCTGCAAATGGTAAATACCCAGTTGAATCAGTTCGTACAATGGCTACAATTGATAAAAACGCTCAAACTCTTCTTAAAGAGTATGGTCGTCTTGATTCATCAACATTTGACCGTTCAACTAAGACTGAAGTAGTTGCGTCTGCAGTTAAAGATGCTACTAACTCAATGGATATCAAACTTGTTGTTGCTCTTACTGAATCAGGTAACACTGCTCGTTTGATTTCTAAATACCGTCCAGAAGCTGATATCTTGGCTGTAACATTCGATGAAATTACTCAAAAATCATTGATGCTTAACTGGGGTGTTATTCCAGTAGTTACTGAAAAACCAAGCTCAACTGATGACATGTTTGATGTTGCTGAAAAAGTTGCATTGGAATCAGGTCTTGTAGAATCTGGTGACAACATTGTTATCGTTGCTGGTGTTCCTGTAGGTACAGGTGGTACAAACACTATGCGTATCCGCACAGTAAAATAATTTAAGTAGAACTTAAATAGAAAGAAGATCCTAGGGGTCTTCTTTTTTTGCTCTCAGCTCTCAGTCAACTGTAGTGGGTGATGAAAAGCTAACATCTAGAGAGGACCGGATAGGGATTCCACTGAAAAAGTCATCAATCGATGTTTTTTGTTATCTTATATCGTATATTCAAGTAATAAAAATACCCCAAAAGTTAGATTTTCTCTGTCTAATTTTTGGGGTGCAGTTTAATTCACGGGTAGTTTGATTAAGGGCTATAAGTCCATAATAGTAACCAGCGTCTTAAGACGAAGTCTTTCACTTTGTTCAAGCCTTTATTTCTTTTATTCGTCATAAGCTTCTCAAAGAGGCAGACGCATTACTTACCGTTATCACTGAAGGGATTTTTATATTCTTTCACACTTAATTGTTCAATGCGGTATCATACTTCACTAGTTCCTAGATATATTTCTTAATTGTGGCTTCATTAAGTCCTATCGTACTTACATAAAAACCTTCTGCCCCAAAATGTTTGTTTCCAAATTTATATTTTAAATTGGCATTTCTATCAAACATCATTAATGCACTTTTACCTTTTTAATATCCCATAAAACTAGCCACACTCATTCGTTGTTGTATACTTACTAGCATATGAACATGATCTGGCATTAAGTGACCTTCTATTATTTGTATGGCCCAGCCTGCTGTTTTTTAAGTCGTCATGATTGACTTTGCTCTCTAGGAAGCGTAATCTAGACCTTAGGTAAAGGATTATAAGGAGGTCCCTCAATGATTGAAGTAACTTATTTAAATACTGCCAAGCAAGAAAAACACACTTCCTTTGAAGATTACAATGAATTTGTCAGAGCCCAGCAAGCTTGTTGGATTGCCTTGCCAGATGCAACACCAGTTACTAAGGTGACAATAAACGGACATGATATTGGCTACAAAGGACAATATGGTGACCTTTACTTTTTTATTATGAAGCTAGACTTGGCACAGTATCAGTAATAATAAGGGAAAAGAATCAGACATCTTGTTCTGATTCTTTTTCTTTGAGCAAGGTGATTTTTATAAATTAAGAATATTGCTAATTGACTGAAAATGACTTACAATAGAAAGGAAGAATTTATAGAAGGAGACACATATGAAAAACAAGCGTTTAATTTGGACTTTGGTTTTCCTAGCTATCTTGACGCTCGGTTCTATTGGTACAGATTTTTTCAAAAAAGAACACCAAGATGCCAATAAGGTCGTCAAAGTAGGTATCCTCCAGTTCGTGACTCACGACGCCCTGGATCAAATCGAGAAGGGAATTGAGGATGGCCTTAAGGAAGCTGGTTATAAGGGGGACAAGGTTAAAATCACCCTCCTAAATGCCGAAGGAGACCAGTCTAAAATTCAAACCATGTCTAAACAATTGGTTAATGACAAGAACGATGTCGTTATCGGTATTGCCACACCAGCAGCACAGGGGCTAGCGGCAGCTACCAAGGATATTCCAGTCATCATGGGGGCTATCTCAGACCCTGTTGGGGCAAAATTGGTTAAGGATCTCAAGCATCCAGAAGGCAATGTTACCGGTACCTCTAACCAAGTGCCGATTAAGCAGACAGTAGAATTGGTCAAATCACTGACACCCAACGCTAAGACGATTGGTATTCTCTACGCTTCAAGTGAGGACAATTCCAAATCACAGGTTGAAAGCTTTAAGAAATACGCAGAAAAAGATGGCCTGAATGTGGTCGAGTACGCCGTTCCATCAACCAATGAAATCAATACAACCATGTCAGTCATGACTGGTAAGGTAGATGCCATCTGGACGCCTCAAGATAATACTATTGCCTCAGCCTTTTCAACAGTAATCTCATCAGCTAACCAAGCTAAGATTCCAGTTTATACGACGGTTGATACTATGGTGAAAGAAGGCGGTTTGGCTTCAGTTGCTCAAAGCCAATATGAACTTGGAAAGGCTACAGCTCGTAGTGCCGTTAAGGTTCTTAAAGGTAAGAAAGTTAAGGATGTTCCTGTAGATGTTATCGATGATGGCACACCAACACTTAACCTTAAAGTTGCTCAAGACCTCAACATCACCATCCCTGACGATGTGCTTAAACAGTCAGACATCGCTGTTAAAGCTGATAAATAAGGAGGACTTATGATTATTTCATCTATTTATCAGGGGCTTCTATACGGAATCCTAGGTCTTGGGATTTACATGACTTTCCGTATCTTGGATTTTCCTGATTTGACAACAGAAGGTTCCTTCCCTCTTGGTGGGGCAGTAGCAGTAACCCTTATGAACTTTGGTTGGAACCCTATCTTGGCGACCTTGGTTGCCGTCTTGGCGGGCTGTGGTGCTGGACTTGTGACTGGTCTCCTCTATACTAAGGGAGAAATTCCTACTATTTTGGCAGGGATTTTGGTCATGACCTCTCTTAACTCAGTCATGCTTATGATTATGGGAAGGGCCAACCTAGGACTTCTTGATATTAAGACTATTCAAGACTTGCTTCCTTTCAGCAAGGACTACAACCTCTTGATTGTTGGTCTCATTGCGGTAACCATTGTTATCACTGCCTTGATTGCCTTTCTTAACACGCGCCTAGGTCAAGCTTATATTGCCACAGGTGATAATAGAGACATGGCCAAATCATTTGGTATCAATACAGACAATATGGAAGTGATGGGGCTTGTTATCTCAAACGGTATTATTGCCCTCTCTGGAGCCCTGATTAGCCAACAGGATGGTTATGCCGACGTTTCTAAAGGAATTGGGGTTATCGTCATCGGTCTTGCCAGCATTATCATTGGTGAGGTCCTTTATGCGACTAACTTGACTCTGTTGGAACGTTTGATTGCCATCTGTATTGGCTCAATCCTTTATCAGTTCCTTTTGACAGCGGTTATTGCTCTTGGCTTTAACACTAACTACCTCAAACTCTTTAGTGCGATTGTTTTGGCTATTTGCTTGATTTCGCCTGTCCTACGTCGAAAATTCTTTAAGGGGGTGACCTTATCACGATGACAGCTATTGTAGAACTCAAAGATGCGACTGTTAAGGTCAATAACGGTTTTGACACCGAAAAAACCATTCTGGACCATGTTAATCTTACCATTAGAGAAGGTGACTTTATTACCATTCTTGGTGGAAATGGTGCCGGAAAATCAACCCTCTTCAATGTCATTGCAGGGACTCTCATGTTGACCAGTGGTCAGATTTTCATCATGGGTGAAGATGTTACGGCTCTCCCTGCTGAGAAGCGTGCCAAATACCTCTCACGAGTCTTCCAAGATCCTAAAATGGGAACGGCTCCTCGTATGACTGTTGCAGAAAACCTCTTGATTGCCAAATACCGTGGTGAAAAACGAGGACTTAAATCACGCCAAATTCATCTCTACACAGAGGAGTTCCAAGGTCTGATTGAACGTATCAGTAATGGTTTAGAAAAGCACTTAGATACACCAGCAGGTCTCCTTTCAGGTGGTCAGCGTCAGGCTCTCAGTCTGTTGATGGCGACACTTAAACGTCCTGAGCTCTTGCTCTTAGATGAGCACACCGCAGCCCTGGATCCTAAGACCAGTGTAGCCCTTATGGAGTTGACTGATGAGTTTGTAACAGGTGACCATCTAACAGCCTTGATGATTACCCACCACATGGAAGATGCCCTAAAATATGGCAATCGTCTAATCGTTATGAAGGATGGTCAAATCATTAAAGACCTTACCAAGGAAGAAAAAGGTCAATTGGATATCACAGACTACTACGCTATGTTTGAGTAAGTCTAGTCTGACTCTAAATTGTAAAATAAGCCAAAAAGTTGTATACTTAAAGGGTATGCAACTTTTTGTTGTGGCCTGTAAATCGACAAGGGGACTGTTCGCACGAACGTTCAGCTTCTTGGACCGTCTGTAAAAATAGGCTCTAGAAGAGAGTCAAACTAAAAAGGAGAAAAACAAGCATGAGCGATATTAAAATTATTGCCCTAGGTGGAGTACGTGAAAATGCTAAGAACCTCTATATTGTTGAGATTAACGACTCTATCTTTATCTTGGATGCTGGTCTAAAGTATCCTGAAAATGAACAACTAGGTGTTGACTTTGTCATCCCTAACTTAGATTACTTGATTGAAAATAGAGATCGTATCCAAGGGATTTTCTTAACTCACGGACACGCCGATGCCATTGGTGCCCTACCTTATATCTTGCAAGAAGTCAAAGCACCAGTCTTTGGATCATCACTTACAATCGAGTTAGCTAAACTGTTTGTGAAGAATGCTGGCGTTAAGAAATTCAACAATTTCCATGTTATTGACGCAGAGACTGAAATTGAATTTGAGGATGCTGAGGTTTCATTCTTCAAGACAACTCACTCTATTCCAGAATCAATGGGGATTGTTCTTGGCACTGACCAAGGCAATATTGTCTATACCGGTGACTTCAAGTTTGACCAAGCTGCCCGTCCTTACTACAAAACTGATTTAGGTCGTTTGGCAGAAATCGGACGTGAAGGTGTTTTGGCCCTCTTGTCGGACTCAGCAAATGCGACAAGTACTGATCAAACAGCTTCTGAAGCAGAAGTTGGCCAAGAAATTGACCAAGTAATTGCTGATGCAGAAGGACGTGTTATTGTTGCTGCAGTTGCCTCAAACTTGGTACGTATTCAACAAGTCTTTGATTCAGCTGCTGATCACGGACGTCGTGTTGTTCTTACTGGTTTTGACGTAGAAAATATTGTCCGCACAGCCATTCGTCTCAAAAAATTGACTGTGGAGCATGAAAAACTTATTGTTAAACCAAAAGACATGAACAAGTTCGAAGACCACGAGTTGATTATCCTCGAAAATGGTCGTATGGGTGAACCAATCGATGGCCTTCAAAAGATGGCTGTTGGTCGTCACCGTTACGTTCAAATCAAGGATGGAGATTTGGTTTATATCGTAACAACTCCAAGCATTGCTAAGGAAGCCGTAGTGGCACGTGTCAACAACGCTATCTATAAAGCTGGTGGAACTGTTAAGATGATTACGCAGAGCCTTCGTGTTTCTGGACATGCCAATGCTCGCGAACTTCAATTGATGATTAACCTCCTTCGTCCACAGTATCTCTTCCCTATTCAAGGGGAGTACCGTGACCTTCAAGCACATGCAGAGTTAGCCTTGGAAGTTGGTATTCTTCCAGAAAATATTTATATCGTTAAACGCGGTGACATCATGCACTTGTCAGAGGACCAAGGTTTTCTTCATGAAGGAGCTGTTCCAGCTGGTGATGTTATGATTGACGGTAATGCCATTGGTGATGTGGGTAATATCGTCCTTCGTGACCGTAAGGTCTTGTCTGAAGATGGTATCTTTATCGTAGCTATCACTGTTAACAAGAAGGAACGTAAGATTGTCTCTAAAGCGCGTGTGAATACACGTGGGTTCGTTTATGTGAAGAAGAGCCGTGACATTCTCCGTGAGGCTGCTGACATTGTCAATGCTACCGTTGAAAATTACTTGGCAGGAGACAGATTCGACTGGGGTGAACTTAAAGGGGCCGTCCGAGACGATGTGGCTAAGTTCCTCTTTGACCAAACCAAACGCCGTCCTGCAATCCTTCCAGTAGTCATGGAAGTCCGCTAATAACTGACTAAAACATAAGAGTGTGAGCGTATCGCTTGCACCATAGACATTGAGGAAAGTTTTAACAAGACTTTGTTCTAAAATCAAAAGCTGGGGTGTCCCAGCTTTTCTAACATTAAGAAAGGAAAATACAAATGGCTTTTTTTCAAATTGAATACTCTTCAGACGTTCTAGGCCAATACCGCCAAGTGGATGTCATCTATCCAGATCGCGATCAGATTGCTGAAACGGGAAGTGATACGGACATCCCAGTTCTCTATCTCCTTCATGGCATGGGGGGCAATCATAATTCTTGGGCCTTCCGTACCAATATTCAGCGTCTCCTTCGTAAGACTAATCTCATTGTTATTATGCCTAACACGGAAAATGGCTGGTATACAAATACCAACTACGGGGTCAAGTATTACGATGCCATTGCTAAGGAGCTTCCTCAAGTCATGCAACGTTTCTTCCCTAGTATGACTAAGAAGCGTGAAAAGACCTTTATCGCTGGACTTTCTATGGGTGGCTATGGTTCTTTCAAACTAGCCTTAACGACAAATAACTTTGCTTGTGCGGGTTCCTTCTCTGGTGCCCTTGGATTATCAGTAGAGATGATTACAGATGAAACGAGTGAGTCCAAGGAATACTGGCAAGGTGTCTTTGGCGATTTGGAAGGGAAAGACATTGAGCAGCACAAATTGGTTAACCTAGCCAAACAACATGACAAGAAAACCAAATTCTTTGCCTGGTGTGGCCTTGAGGATTTCCTTTTTGATTCTCAAGATAAGGCAGTTGCTGATTTGAAGGCCCTTGGTTTAGACATTGACTACCGAACAGACCATGGAAGACATGAGTGGTATTACTGGGAAAAACAACTAGAAGCCTACTTAGAATGGTTACCTATTGATTACGTTAAAGAAGAACGTTTGTCTTAATAGGTCAAGTTTGTAACATCTTATCAAAGAGATGATAAAAGCTTAAAGTGATATTTTTTGCTTGTCAGAACTATTAGAGCTTGATATACTAGGGGAAGTTTCGAAAAGGAGGCTCAATAATGAAAAAATTATTCAGAGTAATCTTCTATATTCCCAAACTTCTTTTACAATTTATTTGGAATCTTATTTGGGCTATATTTAAACTTGCCCTAGTCCTAGCCCTTATTGGTTATGGACTCGTCTACTATGCCAATAATTCTTCAAGTACCTTAGCCACAAACATTAACCAAGCCTTTCATCAAGTAGAGCTAGGTTTTAGTGGTACCAGTACTAGTGATGTTGAGAAAGTTGTCTCTAACCTATCAACGACAGATACTATTCCTGAGTCTAATGGAGCTAGATGGGCGCAAAATACAGCAAGCATCTATATACAATCTACAGATGAAACCTTGGTAGCAGCTTATAAGGAAGCTATTACTAACTGGAATAACACGGGTGCTTTCATCTTTACATTAACTGATGATGCCTCAACGGCTGACATTGTTGCGACTGACTATTCCGATGCGAATTCACAGGCAGCAGGTTTAGCAGACACTCAAACCAATGTTTTGACCAATCGCATTACTCATGTGGATGTGAAGTTGAACCGTTATTTCCTCTTGAATAGTGATTTTGGTTATACTCACAAGCGTATTGTGAATACGGCTGAACACGAATTGGGACATGCCATTGGCTTAGACCATGATGACTCTAAGACATCCGTTATGCAATCAGCAGGATCTTATTACGGGATTCAACAGGTGGATATTGATACGGTCCATGCTCTCTATGCAAATTAAGGAGGGGTGTCATGCGCTATTTGAAACGCCTTGCTAGACGTTACCCCATGCAAACCTTCCTTTTTCTTTTCAATGCTGGGGTCTTTACTTGGTTGCAAACAACAGGAACCATGATTGCCAATCGTTTGGGACTATCAGGTGATGGTATTTGGATTTATATTCCCAATTGGGTAAAAACGCTGACCAGTCATTCTATACAGAGTATTCAAACCCTATACGGAGCCTCTGGTTGGAGTTGGCTAATCACCTCTATGCTTCTTACTTGGCTCTTGACTTTTCTGAGAGGTCTCATGAGAGCAGTGCTTCTCATTCTGATAGTTGGTCTTGGCTTATGGCTAGTCTATCGACACTTTGAACTCCTACAAAATCTAAAACTGTCCTGATGGGAAGTTTTAAATTGAAATGAATTCTTCTTTTTAGACTTTTCTTAGGTGAGTACGGACGTTAGCGACTTCCTTCGGAATTCCATAGCTAAGTTTTGAGCCTAGTGTCTCAAAACTTCCGAGTGCCTAAAGTTATTTAACATTAGGCACTTTTCTCACAGCAAAAAGTCTTGGCTATGGCTCGCTCTGAATTTATTAAAGGGACTATATCATTTTATCTACAGAAAGTTCTATATGTTTAGACGCCAAGTCACTTGTTAAAAGAATCTAAAACTGTCCTGATGGGCAGTTTTTTTGAGTTATTAGGTCATTTATTTTCTGAAGAAATATGATATAATATAGCTAATTTATTATTTTGGAGGACATTATGGCTTTAGCAAAAATCGTTTATGCCAGTATGACCGGTAACACGGAAGAAATCGCAGATATCGTTGCCAAAAAATTGGAAGAATTAGGTCACACTGTAGATGTAGACGAGTGTACAACGGTTGATGCCGCTGATTTTGAAGATGCGGACATCTGTATCGTAGCGACTTACACTTATGGTGATGGTGAGCTGCCAGATGAAATCGTTGACTTTTACGAAGATTTGGCTGACCTCGACTTGTCAGGTAAAATCTTTGGTGTTGTAGGTTCAGGAGATACCTTCTACGATTATTTCTGTCATTCAGTGGATGAGTTTGAAAATCAATTCACATTCACAGGGGCGACTAAAGGTGCTGATAGCGTCAAGGTTGACCTTTCTGCTGAAGATGAAGATATCGAAAACCTTGAAGCTTTCGCTGAAAAAGTTTCAGAAGCATTAGCATAAGAAAAAAGCAGAGTAAAGTCTGCTTTTATTGTAGTCAGAAATGGAGTTTTTATGAATGAAATAGAAAGAGATTTTAGGACGCAATCTCAACATCTCCTTTGGTCCGTTTGGCGAGGGCTTTTAGTGGGGGTGACAGCAGGAGCAGTGGTCAGTCTTTTTCGTTGGTTAATTGCCAAAGGGGCCGCATTTTCTGTAGCTATTTACGAAGACGCCCTTCGTAATCCACTTCTGATTCTGGGAATTGTACTTGTTAATCTCTTGATTGCCCTTTTTATTGGTTACCTTATTAAACAGGAAAAAGACATCAAGGGCTCAGGTATTCCTCACGTTGAAGGGGAACTGATGGGTCTCTTACATCCGTCTTGGTGGTCAGTATTATGGCGTAAGTTCCTAGGTGGAGTCCTTGGGATTTCAATGGGACTGATGTTGGGACGTGAGGGACCTAGTATTCAACTAGGTGCCATGACTGCTAAGGGATTAGCCGAGGGACTTAAGCTCTCTGCGCGTGAGAAGCGTGTTTTGATTGCTGCAGGAGCAGCAGCAGGGTTATCTGCTGCCTTCAATGCGCCAATTGCTGGTCTTTTGTTTGTCGTCGAAGAAATCTATCATCACTTCTCTCGTCATGTTTGGGTGACAGCTTTAACGGCATCTTTAGTAGCTAATGCTGTTTCCCTACGCATCTTTGGCCAGGTACCGGTCCTTGCTATGACAGAAAAATTACCCGTATTTCCTTTGAAAGATTATTGGATTCTTATTGTTTTGGGGATTTTTCTAGGTGTGCTTGGATACGGTTATGAGTGGGTTGTCTTACGTATTGGTAAGGCCTACCAAGGGTTAGGGAAAATCTTCCACTTGCCATCTCATTTTCATGGCCTCTTGGCAGTTCTGTTTATCATTCCTATTGGTCTCTATTTTCCACATCTTTTAGGTGGTGGAAATGAATTGATTCTTGCCCTAAATGGTTTACATCCTGCTCTAGCTGTGGCTATCCTCTATTTGGCTATTCGCTTTGTTTGGAGTATGTTGTCCTTTGGTTCAGGATTTCCTGGTGGGATTTTCTTGCCGATTTTGACTCTAGGTGCTCTTTCAGGTAGCGTTTTTGCGGCAGCTTTTGAAAATCTAGGATTCTTACAAGTCAGTCAGTTCCCTATTTTTATCATTCTTGGTATGGCTGGTTATTTCGGTGCGGTATCTAAGGCACCGCTAACTGCTATGATTTTAGTGACTGAGATGGTGGGTGACCTTCACCAATTGATGACAATTGGTGTCGTGACCCTGATTGCCTATCTCGTCATGGATTTCATGGGAGGAGAACCTGTCTATGAAGCCATGCTTCACAATCTAATAGCTCACAAACCAGAGCAAGTTGATAATATACCGACGATGATTGACTTACCGGTTACAGATAGTCTAGCTGGTCGATTGGTTAAGGATTTAACCTTACCTGATGGAGTTTTGATTTCTACTCAGATTTTTCAAGACCAGTCTGAAGTTGTTCATGGAGACACACGTCTAAAAGCAGGAGCAACCCTGTATCTAGTTGTTAATGAAAGTAATATCAGTCAGGTAAGAAAACTCTTTTTATAAGCAATTCAATGGCTTGAGGCTCTTTTGTCCTCAGGTCATTTTTGTTATAATGGAGAGAAAAAAGGAGGTCAGTATGGACTTAAATGAGATTCGCCAACAGATTGACACCGTTGATAATGAGATTGTGGCTTTGTTGGAAGAACGTATGAAATTGGTAACTCGAGTAAGTGCTTATAAACAACGCACTGGAAAGGCGATTTATGATCCCGAACGAGAGCAAGCCCTGCTTGACAAAGTAGGCGCTAGTGTCGTTAATCCCGAATATAGAGAAGCTATCGTCGCTAGTTTTGCGGATATTATGAAGCATTCACGTACTTATCAAGCAAGTAAGCTAGAAGAAAAGTAGGCAACTAGGATGAAAGTAAGACAATTAAGTGATAGTCAAGGTCTTTCTTACTTACATTTAGTAATGTTAAGTCTTTATGCAATCTTGTTGGGGGTGCTTGTTGGACTGATTGATGCTGTTTTTGGGCGCGTGCTGATAGGACTCTCGGAATTTCGTGACCACCATCTCTTTTATCTAGTCCCTGCTCTCCCATTGGCTGGTCTTTTGATAGTTTACCTTTACCAAAAGTTTGCGGGTAAGGCAGCACAAGGAATGGGCTTGATTTTCAAGGTTGGACATAATGAGGAGGATCAAGTCCCCCTAAGGTTAATTCCACTGGTGACTGTAACCACATGGCTGACCCACCTTTTCGGGGGTTCTGCAGGTCGTGAGGGAGTTGCTGTACAACTGGGGGCCACAGTTTCTCATGCTTTTAGTCGCTATTTTAAGCTCCCGAATGCTTCACGTATTTTCTTGACGATGGGTATGGCCGCTGGTTTTGGAGGACTCTTCCAAACACCAATCGCCGCGACCTTCTTTGCGCTTGAGGTCTTGACCCTAGGACAGTTAAGTCTGCCAATCTTGGTACCGACTCTTATTGCATCTTTTGTGGCTAGTACGACAAGCCATCTCTTAGGTCTTGAAAAATTTAGCCACTTTGTATCTGAAAGTTTGACTATTGACCTTGAGACATTCGTCAAATTAGCTCTTTTAGGTCTGGCCTTTGGTCTAGCGGGAAATCTCTTTGCTTATCTCTTGTCACTAGCTAAAAAGAAAGTAGCAAGTCTGCTCCCAAATCCTTATTATCGTGTTCTCTTAGGAAGTGTCGTCTTAACCTGTCTTCTTTTGATTTTGTGGAAGGGACGCTATACAGGTCTTGGAACGAATTTGATTGTTTTAAGTGTTGGTGGTGGGACCATTTATCCATTGGATTGGCTTTTGAAATTGCTCTTGACCGTCTTTACCTTATCTCTTGGTTTCCAAGGAGGAGAAGTAACCCCTTTGTTTGCAATCGGAGCAAGTCTTGGTGCTGTTCTAGCACCAGTTTTAGGACTTCCAATTCCACTTGTAGCAGGTCTTGGCTATCTGTCTGTCTTTGGTAGCAGTACCAATACCCTTTTAGCACCTATTTTCATTGGCGTTGAAGTCTTTGGTCCCGCTAATGCACTCCCTTATGCGATTGTCATGGCTTTTGCTTATCTCATTAATCATAAGACGAGCATTTATGGACAACAAAAAATGCTAGAAATGTAATAAGATACTAGACATCCTGATAATTTTTTGATAAAATACTAAGAGTGTGTAATGGACACACAAAAATAACGGCTAATCCGCTGAGACACAGAGGTTGCTCTTAAGATTAGTAAGATAGGAGTATATAAAAATGAATCCATTGATCCAAAGTTTGACAGAAGGTCAACTTCGTACTGACATCCCATCATTCCGTCCTGGTGACACAGTTCGCGTTCACGCGAAAGTTGTCGAAGGAACTCGCGAACGTATCCAGATCTTTGAAGGTGTAGTTATTTCACGCAAAGGTCAAGGGATCTCAGAAATGTACACAGTTCGTAAAATTTCAAGCGGTATCGGTGTAGAACGTACTTTCCCAATCCACACTCCACGTGTTGAAAAGATTGAAGTTGTACGCTACGGTAAAGTCCGCCGTGCTAAACTTTACTACTTGCGTGCTTTGCAAGGTAAGGCTGCACGTATCAAAGAAATCCGTAAATAATTTACAGATTTCACATAAAAAATCTGTCCTCGTGGCAGATTTTTTCATAAGTCCTCTTAGTTAAATGGATATAACAACTCCCTCCTAAGGAGTCGTTGCTGGTTCGATTCCGGCAGGGGACATTTTTAAGCCTTTAAGCATGCGGTTTTAAAGCTATTTTGCCCCCAATTTGCCCCCAATTTGCCCCAATTTGTTTTATCTTTTCGTCGTTACGAGACTTTTGCTCTTGTAATTGGTGGGCGTAGACTTCCAGTGTGATGTTTAGATTTTCGTGCCCTAAAACTTGAGATACAGAAATCAAATCGATATCGTGGGCAATTAAGTAACTAGTATAAGTATGACTTAAGGAGTGGACACGTACCTCACGCCCTACGATTTTCCGTAGGGTTTTATTTATGCCATTATTTGATAAGGAGGTAGTAGCCTGCCATCCTTGGTTGGTGGTAAGTGGTCAACGAATTTTATAAAATCATCATTAAGCGGTATTTCTCTAATACTGCTTTTTGTTTTTGTAGGCATGAAACCAGAATCATTTTTATAGTCCCATGTTTTATTGATGGACACCATGCCTGCATCGTGATCAACATCATCCACCGTCAAACCTAAACATTCGGCGAAACGTATGCCAGTTTTACCTATAAGCTAAACAGTATGTAGCTGACAAAGATTTTAGTCCAGAGGCAAACAAGGAGCTTCGAGACTACAACTTTTCTATGTCTGTTGGTCGTCAAGAGCTTCTTATCCAAGAGTTAGAACTCGAACTATTGGTTTTATCTGAAGGCGAACGTCAATTAACTAACGATTATCTGATGAATGGCTATAAGAGCGAAATTGTAAGAGGAAGCCTGCTTGATCAGACGGTGCCTAACAAGAAAACACTTGAAAGGTACATGACGACGGCTGTTAACGCTAATTTCGAAGGCGCTAAATGGTCGGAGCGTATCTGGGGTAGAAATGCTCAGCTACGGCAACTTGTTAGAACTGAGGTAACGAGGGCTTTAATTCGTGGAAATAACGGCTTAACGATTGCGAGACGCATTAGAAAACACATGGATGTGCTCCGTACTAATGCAGAGCGTTTAGGTATCACGGAACATGCTAGAGTTCAAACTTTGGCGCAGAAAGATATTATGAAAGAAAACGGTTTTGAGTATTTCAAACTCATGCCAGATTCAAGAGCTTGCGATTATTGTAAACAGGTTGGCCGTGATACCGAGAAGGAACCTGTTCCAATTGACAAGATTGATAGCGGACTAAATGCCCCGCCTATGCCCCCATATTGTCATTGTGCAGTTGCTGAAGTGTATTTGGACAAAGAGAAATTGCATAAAATTAATGAAAATGGTATTGTACAAGTGGATGAAGTAATCAATGGAACTCCGCACCCTGTCGGGGAGGCGAGAAAGGTGATTCAACACAATGCTTAGAACGGTGATATTCTTGGGTGTTCTTTCTATAACTATGATGGTATGAGGTATAAGGATATTCACTTCACGAATCACAGATAACCAGATAAACATTCATTTTGAAAAAACAGGGAATACGCTCACGATATTGATTACCACGAACCTAGTAAATCAAAAGCCAAGAAGAGAACAACCAGGAAGTTAACTGATGAAGAGAGGAGTGAGAATGGCGATGTCTTATAGTCAAAACCTAAAGGAATTAAAACAACTTTGCGAATATCTTTGGGATGCAGATTTTGAAGTTGATGGTAAAACTGTTAGCATTCTTCCTGAATCAGAAAATAACATAGTTGTTGTTTACGATGGCAAGGAGATAATCGTAAAGTCGTTTGATGAGCTCATAGAACTGAAACTGGACGGCGTTACACTGCCAAAATTGATGGAAAACGTCGAAGTAAGGTATGCTTAATAAATAATTGAAGTCGTAGCAATACGGCTTTTTCTTATGCGCTGATAGCCGTGCTAGCCAAAGGGCTTTGGGGTTCGATACCTCGTCAGCGCATAGGGCTAATTTAAGCCCTAAATAAACAATACTAGCGTGGCTTGTAACGTAGTATTTCAGATGAGACTAGAAGGGGATAGCTACCTCATTCGTGGCTCTGACGGTGTACAACTAGGGGACTAGGTGGGAGGAAATTATGGAACAAGATAACAATATCGAAATGACAAAGGAGCAATTGGCGAATTCTATTCAGATGGTCATTTGACTTTGGTGCCAAATGGTTCATTGGGTTCTACCGTTTTCGGTACAACTCCAGAAGAGTCAGATTTGCAATCTGGCAATACTCCAGAAGCAGAAGTTGAAGTTGTTGATCAAGGTTTCGCAATTACAACTACTAAAACAATCGACTAGGTTAACAACCAAACCAAGGTATCAATGATTCTTTCCTTTTTTGATGCTCTCTATTTCGTAACGATTAATCAATTTAAGTATGTACCTATGTTTGTAAACGATTATTCCAAATTTATTTGAAAGTTCGTCTAATTTTTTCTTGATTTCTAAATTCATAGACCAGAACATTGTCCCCATAAGTTAATTTCATAAGAAAAACACCTCAAAAGTTAATTTTTTTCTGTCTAACTTTTGGGGTGCAGTTCACAAATGTAATGATATTATATTTTTTCTTTTCTTTTCTTTTCTTTTCAATTTGGCTCTGTTCCTAGTCATAGATGAAGAGTTAAAAATAACAGTAAAAAACCAGGTTTCCCTGGTTCTCATTATTAGCGACTTACACGACGGCGAGCTGCTTTTTTACGATTTTCTTCGATGAAAGCCAATTTCTTTTCTTCTGGTTCGATAATTGTCTTTTTAACTGCGAAAACGGCACCTGCAACGGTAGCAGCAGTTCCAAGAACGCCAGTAGCAAGACCTTTAGCAAATGAATGTTTTTTAGCCATGAGACTATCCTCCGTATATGTTATAATATGCTTATATTATCTAAAAAAATATCTAGAATAGCAAGTGAAAACATTATGAAAACCAAACTTATTGTAGTAGCTGGTCCTACTGCTGTAGGAAAAACAGCGCTTGGAATTGAATTGGCCAAGCGTTTTAATGGCGAAATTATTTCAGGAGATAGCCAGCAGGTTTACCGACAATTGAATATAGGAACCGCCAAGGCCACTCCTGAAGAGCAGGCAGCAGCAGTGCATCATCTGATTGATGTTCGCGATGTTGATGAGTCCTATTCAGCCTATGATTTTGTGATAGAGGCAGAGGTTGCCATTTCTGACATTGTTAGTCGTGGCAAGCTGCCTATTATAGTAGGAGGAACAGGTCTCTATTTACAAAGTCTCCTAGAAGGGTATCACCTAGGGGGACAGGTAGATCAGGAGCAGGTTTTAGCCTATCGCTCGGAATTAGAGCAATTATCTGATCAGGAACTTTTTGAAAAAATTGATCGCTTAGGTATTGAGATTAAAGAGATTAACCGTCGTCGTGCCATTAGAGCACTTGAACTTCATCGTTTTTCGGAGAATCTTGAAAATACTGAGACGACTTATGATCCCTTTCTTATCGGATTAGATGATAAACGTTCCTTGATCTATGACCGCATCAATACACGAGTAGACAAGATGGTTGAACATGGTCTCTTGGAAGAGGCCATGTGGCTGTACGAAAATTATCCTAATGCCCAGTCAGCTCGTGGTATAGGCTACAAGGAGTTGTTTCCTTATTTTGCTGGGAACCAGAGCTTGGACGAAGCCTTGGAAAAACTCAAGCAAAATACGCGTCGATTTGCTAAACGTCAATTAACCTGGTTCAGAAATCGAATGACTGTTAAGTTTTATCAGATTTCTAGTCCAGAATATCCTAAAAATGTCGTTCAAGATCTTGAATTATTTTTAAATGAAAGGGAAGGAGAAAAGGTAGGTCAATCTTAGTTTTAAGAACCTATCTTTGCTATAATGGTAGTTATGACTAACGAAGAAAAAAAATCAGCCTATGAATTAATGCTAGCACAGGCTAAGGTGCTTTTTGCCAATGAAGACAATGCTATGGCCAACTTTTCTAATGCCTCAGCTCTCTTGAATACAACCCTACCAAATTCTGTGTTCACAGGCTTCTACCTGATGGATAATGTCAAGAATGAGTTAATCCTTGGCCCTTTCCAAGGTAATGTTTCTTGTGTTCGAATTGCCCTAGGTAAGGGTGTTTGTGGCCAGTCTGCAGCAGAAAATAGAACCCTAATTGTCGAAGATGTCACCAAACACGCCAATTACATTGCTTGTGATTCCGCTGCTCGAAGTGAAATTGTTGTACCAATGGTCAAAGATGGCAAATTAGTTGGTGTTCTCGATTTGGATTCTCACCAAGTAGGAGACTATAACGACGTAGACCAAGATTATCTGGAAGCGTTTATCAAAATTCTACTCGAGAAAACCGAGCTTACATTTGGAATGTTTGAGGTAAACTAATGTATCAAGCCTTATATCGTAAATACCGTAGTCAGACCTTTGGCGAAATGGTTGGTCAAAAAGTGATTTCAACCACGCTCAGACAGGCGGTAGAGTCAGGGAAAATCAGTCATGCCTATCTCTTTTCTGGGCCACGTGGTACCGGTAAAACCAGTGCGGCGAAAATCTTTGCCAAGGCTATGAACTGTCCTAATCAAGTTGATGGTGAGCCTTGTAATCACTGCGATATTTGTCGCGATATTACTAACGGAAGTCTCGAAGACGTGATTGAAATTGATGCCGCATCAAACAATGGTGTAGATGAGATTCGTGAAATCCGTGATAAATCAACCTATGCTCCAAGTCGTGCGACTTACAAGGTCTATATTATCGACGAGGTTCACATGCTTTCGACAGGTGCCTTCAATGCTCTTTTGAAAACCTTGGAAGAACCAACCGAAAATGTTGTCTTTATTCTAGCGACCACTGAATTACATAAGATTCCTGCAACCATCCTCTCTCGCGTTCAACGTTTTGAGTTTAAATCGATCAAGCAGGGAGCTATTAAAGAGCATTTGGCTTCAATCCTGGAAAAAGAAGGATTAACCTTTGATGATGAGGCTTTGACCATTATTGCTCGTCGTGCGGAAGGTGGTATGCGTGATGCTTTGTCAATCTTAGACCAAGCACTGAGTCTGTCTCCTGACAATCATGTCAGCCAAGCCGTAGCTGAAGAAATCACTGGTTCTATTGGTTTAACAGCCTTAGACAGTTTTGTCGCTAACGTTCGCAATCAAGAGACTACGCAAGCTTTATCAAATCTTGAAACTCTTTTTGATAATGGTAAGTCTATGAGCCGTTTTGCGACGGATCTCTTGGAGTATTTTCGTGATCTTTTGATTGTCAAAGCGGGCGGAGAGAACAGTCACCATAGTCCCCTTTTTGAAGAGAATCTTTCTCTGGAGCAAGACCGACTTTTCCAACTGATTGACTTGGTTACAAGTGCCTTGCCAGAAATTAAAACTGGAACACATCCTAAAATCTATGCGGAAATGCTGACTATAAAATTGTCAGAAACCCATACTCAGGTTTCACAAGAAATTCCAGGGAATTTAAAAGAAGAGTTAGATAGTCTTCGTCGCGAGGTAGAAAGTCTACGTAAAGCTCTTAAAGAGGGCAAAGTCCAAGGAGAAGTAGCACCAAGTCGAAAAGCCAAACCTGCTTATCAGTACAAGGTGGATCGTGAAAAGATTCTCACGATTATGCGTGAAACCATGGAAAATCCTCAGAAATCACGCCAGTGTCTGGATGCCCTAAAGGCAACTTGGCCTGAAATCTTGGATTCTATCAGCCCACAAAATAGGGCACTTTTGAATGGTTCCGAGCCTGTATTAGCCAATCAAGAAAATGCTATCCTGGCATTTAATGCTGCCTTTAATGCTGAGCAGGTTATGAAACGCAGTGATCTTAATGATATGTTTGGTAGTATCATGAGTTCAGCTGCCGGTTTCTCACCAAATATTATGGCTGTTCCAAAAGCAGAATTTGAAAAACTCCGAACAGAATTTGCACGCAGTCTCAAATCCAAAGAAGAATTGGAAAAAGAAGATCGTGAAGAGTATATCCCTCAAGAACTCGAGTTTCTCTCTGATGTAGTAGAAATAGAGGACTAAAAAGGTCCAGTGGAACTTTTGAAACGGCTTAATCATGCTATTTTAAGGCACTTTGACCACATTCTGTCCACATTTGTTTTATCTTTTCGTCGTTTCTCGACTTTTGTTCGTGCAATTGGTGGGCGTAGACTTCCAGCGTGATGTTTAGATTCTCATGCCCTAAAACTTGCGATACTGATATTAAATCAATATCGTGTGAGATCAGATAGCTGGCATAGGTATGTCTTAACGAGTGGACACGCACCTCACGCCCTACGATTTGCCGTAAGGTTTCATTAGTAGCACCGCTAGTTATCTTTGACAGTAGTCTGCCATCGGGTTGCGGTGTCAACGATTTTATAAAATTTAAACAATCATCATCAAGTGGTATCTGTCTGATACTGCTTTTTGTTTTTGTTGGTCTAAAGCCCGTTCCGTCCACATAGTCCCATGTCTTGCTGACCGATAGCATGCCGTTCTCATAATCGATATCATCAACAGTCAGCCCCAGGCATTCAGCAAAACGGATGCCAGTTTTAGCAATTATATAGATGGCAGCATGGACGGCACTATCTGGGTGTTTACCAGTTTCGTATATTAAACGCTCGTATTCCTCGACCTCTAGGAATTTAGTGGTTAGATCACGCCCTTTGTTTTTAGCATTGATTTTGGCAAACTTACAGAAATTACGCTTGATATATCCCTCATGCACTGCCATATCAATGCACGATTTAACTTGTGTGTTGAAATGTTTGACAGTGTTTTGAGCGTGTGTCTCAGCGTACTGATTAAGCACACGTTGGTACTCGGTGGCAGTTATATCTTTGAGTTTTTTATCACTGAAAAAACGTTTTATTTTCCTTTGCGTACCGACATAGGTTTTGTAAGTCACATCCGACACGTTCGGACGCTTGTAAACCTCGCACCATTGCTTGAAATAGGCAGGTAAAGTGATATCTTCATCGACATTGATATTATCTTGTAGCTTCAGCTCCATCTCAGCCGCAGCCTTGATAGCTTCAGACTTTGTCCTAAAACCACCTTTTGACTTTGGTTTGCGTTTGCCAGTGGAATCGTAATAATTTATGCGATATTCCCAACCGTTTGGGCGTTTTCTGTATGATGCCATTGTTTAGTCCTCCTAATTATCGATTTCGTCAGAACCGTATGTTTAATAAAAGAGCCCCTACACTCGGAATTGTCAAAGCTTGAGAGTGTGGGGGTTTTTTGTTTTATTTAAGACCAGTACCGGTTTTGTAATCAACTACATAAGTTCCGTTTTTTTGAACGAAGTGAATTGAAACACTAGCGTAGTATGAGCCATTATCTAAATCCCAATCACAATCCTTAGATGGAACATTCGAATCACTATCAATATCATAGTCAGTATCCGTTTTAGTTGTATTTGGTTCACCGACAGTTGCAACAATCTCGTCATAAGTAGTAGTGCCATCTACAACGCTATCAAAATAAGCGTCAGTCCACTTGAAGTTTGAATCAGCTTTTGCTTCTTTACTAGCTTTTTCAGAAGACGACTTACTATAATCAGCATCAATGGACGAACTAGCTTTATCAATCGCTTTGCTAGCATTATCTATAGCGCTACTGTACATTGATTGGGTCGCAAGCACAATGATGATTGAAGCAATAGATAAACAAGTTCCGACAACAGCAAGCACTTTTTTGTTTTTGCGGTTAACAATTAATGCGATTACACCCAAAATCAGTGAGATAATAGCAATAAAGAATGAAACATTGTTTAAAATAGGCACCCAAGAACCAATTAGGGCAATGCCACCAAAAACAATCGCTAAAATACCTAAGACTCTTTTTTCGTCTTTCATAATATGAATCCTTCTATCAGCTTTTAACGTGGTTCAGTTCTGCACGTAGTTTTAAACCTTTCCATTTACTCAACATTTTTCAATCTCCTTTAGTTTCAAATATTCATTTTTTACAAACGTCTCATCACAAATCGTGGTGAGATTGTATTTTTCCATAAAATGGACGTAGTTAAAATTATCTAGGTTTTCGTTTTTTAATAGCTCGTGGATCATATTCCTATTTGCTTGAGCTTCATATTTTTCCCGTAGACGCTCATAGTGTTTAGGGTCGTGCTCTAAGTGGCCCAGTTCATGTAAAACGACCTTTAAACGTATTTCTGGAGCTAAATCTCCATTGATATAAACAACCCTGTTTATTGGGTCGATAAAGCCGTTTCTAGCCCACTCACTAGAGCTAAATTCACAAATGGAAACACCGAACTGCTCAAGCAATTCTTTTTCGGTCATAAAGCCTCACTTTTCCTTGCTACTCATATACCCCGCAATGATGCCACGGATAGCCCGCTTATCATCGTCAGTTAGCGGTTTGCCATCGAACATCATGGCGCTGTCAATAATGCTGTCTATGTCATGGGCGTTGGTCTGTTGTTCGGTGGAAACTCCCCAATCTGCGACAGTATCCGGTGATATCCCCAATAAATGACATATCTTAAAAACATTCTCAGCTTTTGCGTTCATGATACCACGTTCCAAAATAGAGCGAACAGTAGTATAAGAGATGCCGCTTTCTGTCGCAAAAGCTCTAACATTTCCATATTTAGCTATAATAAGCTCTTTAATTCTTTCTTCAGCCTGCATTTTTTATAACCCTCATTTTTATTTCTACATATATATTAACACAGAAAATTGTATAGGTAAATAAAAAAAGTAAAAAAAATCGTACTTTTGTGTTGACAGTGTACGAAAATTAGTATATACTTAAATCAAGCTTAAGGAAGGAGGAAGCAAATGAAAAACATCGAAGAAATTCGTAAGAGCAAAGGCGTTACATTAGTAGACATCGCTGACCTGCTACAAGTTGATTACCGCACGGTTCGTAGCAAGATTAACGGTGTTACAGATTTCAGTTTTGGTGAAACAGTAGCTATCAAGAAGGCATTCTTCCCAGAATATGAATTAGAATACCTATTCAGCGAACGTGTCGAAGCCTAAATTTTTTTAACCTAGATATACGAAATTTCGTATAGATTAGAAAGGAAACAAAATGAAGACATTAAAAAAACTCAAAGAATTCTTTGAGTGGAATTTAGACGGATACGATGTTGCACTTGCAATTATCGGAAGTCTTGTAGGGGTATTTCTGGGAACGTTGATTTTTTGGATTTTATTTAAAAAATAAAAAATTGACAGCTAGTGTGATAGCAGTCGTCACGAAAGCCACGGCTAGTGGAAACCAAAACGAAGTCAACCAAAGATATCTATTATGTTCTTTGTAAGCTTGATAAAAATAAATCCCCTCGTCAGTAACGGCGATGTCATGGGTGATGTCTTGAACCACTAACTTGTGGTAAACCAATTCGCCGAGCGGTTCGCATTGTTCATCTATCAGTTTTTTATACTGTTCAGGTTTGATGCGAGGAGATTCTTGGGAATTTCGAATATCAAGCAATGATTTTAATAATTTTCTAGCTTTTCGTGAAATGATAATCATACAGCACCTCATTAGTTTTTAAAACTATTATATCAGAAACGCAAAGGAGCGAGATGAACGAATTAGCATTATCAAACAATCTTTCTCAAATTGAATTGGAAATAAACCACCACAAGCAAATAGCTGGGCAATCGATTTGGGAAATTGGTAGACGATTAAACCACGTTAAAGAAAACGACCTAACACACGGGCAGTTTGGAGAATGGTTAGACAATGTAAAGATTTCGCATAGTCAAGCTAGAAAATTTATGACGATAGCGAAACAACTATCAAATCGTTCGACGTTGAACGATTTAGGAGCTTCTGCCCTCTACTTAATCGCAACACTTCCAGAGGAAGAAAAGCAAGAGCAAATTGAAAAAATCGAGCAAGGCGAATCACCAACGGTCAGAGAATTGCAAGAGGTCAAGCGTCGCCTAAAGCTCAAAGACCAAGCACTCGAAGCGGTCAAGGGTGAGTTGGAACGTGTCAAACAAACCAAGACCACTGAAAAGGTCATCGAAAAGGAAATTATCCCACAAGACTACCAAGCAACGCAAGACCTCAATAAGCAACTACTGGGCAAGAATAAAGACCTAGCAGACGAGCTTGAATCAGTCAAAAGGAGCTTGCGACTTAAAGAAGCGTCTTATGAAATGCTCGAAAAGGAAACATCCGAGGCGCTAGCCTTGAAAGATTCTATCGAACACTTACGAGCTGATAAGGAAAAGCTAGAAAATAGCGTGACTAATATCTTTAATCTCAGTAAGCTTGTTACCAAGTTTGAAGATTTCTTTGACGAGGAAATGGCACCGCTCAGATTTAAAACCCTTATCCAAGGCATTGGAAAAGATGCCCAGATTGAAAAACTCAGAGACATCTTGACACTAACTGAAAACTGGTTGGATGAAATGAACAAGATTGTCCCAGAGAACGGAAGAACAATCATAGAAGGAGAAATTATCAATGAGTAAGAAGAATAAGAAAAAAGAAAATCTGTTAGCCGAAACAGTAAAAATGCAAAAGCAACAAGCCATGAATCTAGTTGCTCAAAGCAATGTCAATGACCAACTTCTAAAAGAGGTTATCGGCATTAAGGAAGAAATGGACAAGACTTCTAAAAAGATAAACCACAAATTCAATGATATGGAAAAACTTATCGAAGAAGTCAACGAGAAAGTCCATATCGATGACGGTGAAGCAACGAAAATCAAAAGCATTGTTTTCCGAAAAGCTGGCGTGTTTGCTGATTTCTACTTTGAAGAACGGAAAACACATCCAAGTGATAACTTGTTCGCATCTAAGAAAGGTCAGTTTATCCGCTTGATGTACTCGCACTTGAAGAAAGCCTTCAACGTGACCAAGTACACTAACATCAAGCACGTCGACGCTGAGAAAGCAGTTAAATTCTTGGAAAATCTATCTTACGACGATTTCACAAAATTTGAAATTCGTGAGACACCAAAACAAAAAGAGCTTATCGCTCTTGAAAAAGGATTGAAAAGCCTATGACAGACCCATTCAAACCACTAGTTGACCAGTTCGACAGCATGTTGACGGCAGTGATAGCAGATAAAACAAAAGCATTCGACATAGACGGAACGCTCCCACTGATTCTGACTGCTAAACAGTGCCAGTCCATGCTAGGAATTGGCAACTATACAGAATTTTTACGAATCACCAACATTGACGGTTTCCCAAAAATAGATAAAGGTCGTGGGTCACAAATCAGATACCCACGGGATGCCGTAAGAGATTGGTTTAACGACCACTGGCAAGAGATTGCCTAGCACATAACCCTAGCCGTAGCAGTGAGCTAGTGAGGAAACTGAACAATACCAAAAAACTACCGTTGAAGTAAGCAGCAACGATTGATATTCATAAGTCTCCTTAATATATAGTAAACCTCACTAGCTCTCTAGTGCGGTTGGGGAAAACAGAAAGGAAATTAAAAATGAAAAAACTATTTGGATGGATTTGGTCAAGCAAGCAAAACGAAGAAGTGGAAACATTCGTAATCCACAACCGCCCAATCTGGGACGTTCAAATGCGTGAGTACAATCTCAAGCACGGGCTCCCAGAAGACCAAGTAATCGGGTGATGCCATGAAGCTACTAAGAAAACTATTTTCCAAGAAAAAAACCAAAGAGCCAGAATACTTTTTTGAGGTGGTTGAGACACCCGAAGAAAAGAGCGAAAGGCTCAAGCAGAAATATAGCAAATAGCAACACCTTTCAACGTGCAGCCATGACTCTGCCGTGGAGTGTAACTTATACCCATAATTTTTCCCCAAAAAACTTTACTAAATTACTTTTTTCCTAGTCTTCCCTAAAAAGTCTAATAAAACATTGAAAAAACATTACACGGTGGGGCGCTGGGTGCACGTTGAGAGCACTAAAAAAGCACAGGTAAGGGCCTGTGCAAGAAAAAAACATCTATACAAGGAGTATACCATGAAAACACAAGTAATTGCAAAACCATCTTTCACTAAAAGCAAAGCCTATGGCTTGTGCGGAACGCTTGCACTTGCTACCGCTCTATTGATTGGAGTCGGTGCAGTGTCAGCCGATGAAGTGACTCAACCAGACACTCAACCAGCAGTTTCAAATGTATACACTGCTGATAACGCTGGAAACGTTACAGTGGCACCTAGCGAAACCGCTCAACCAGTGGAAACTCCAGCACCAGTGGCAGAAACACCAAAAGTGTTAGCACCAGCACCAGTCGAAGCTCAACCGATTGCTGATACTCCAGCGGTTGCTACAGAATCACCAGCAACAACTACAGAAGTAGCTCAACCAGTGGTGGCAACGCCAGCGGCACCTACTAGCGTTGTCAAAAACGGTGACACAATTACCGTTGAAAATCCAAACGTGGAAGTTACATTTCCTAACGGTAATGGGAAATATTCTCCATTCGAAGTTGAGTATAAGGATATCCACATTCCAGACGACATCCAAGTGAACGAAGGGGATAAAGTAACCTTTGACCTACCTGAAGAAGTGAAGTTCCAAACCTCTTACGAGTTTGATGTACATAACCCTGAAAAAGCAGTAGTTGGTAAAGCTACAGCAGACGCTACCACTAACAAAGTAACCACTGTATTTAATGACTATTTCAAATCACACCCTTTGAATAAGATCATGAACTTGAAACTAGATGCAAGTTGGACAGATAAGGTTGTTCCAGGAAAACCAGTTACAGTTAACTTTAACGGTACTGTGGTAACAGCTAATATTGGTTCAGAACAAGTAATTGGCAAAGATGAATTGATTTCAAAATGGGGATTTCAAGATAAAGAAGACCCTACTGTGATTAATTGGACAGCTCGTGTCAACTATGCCAAACGTGTTTTGAATTACGTAACCATCATTGACGAAATGAGCGAAAATCAAAAGCTGGTTGATAACTACTTTGAAGTGAAAAATATTGATAGTTTAGATCCATGGATTGACAAAGGATCAGCTATGGACTTAGTTAAATCTATCTCAAAATCTGAGCGTGGATTTGAAATCAAAATGGACCGTTTAGACCACATGGTTTACTTGTACTACAAGACTAAACTTGTTAATGCTGTTAAGGACTCAACTAATCCAACGAATAAAATTGAGTTGAAAGCAGAATCAGACGGTGCTGTTTCATATACGAAGATTCAACTAGTTGGCGGTCGTGGGGATGCAAGCGGCGAGAACGTACCAAAGCCAACGTTTGAAATCCCTCGTGAAGCGCCTAAAGTTGAAATCCCAGAATTTGAGGGCGGTATTCCCGGCATCCCAGAGGTACGTGAGTTGCCAGAATATACAGAACCAATCGGTACGGTTCCTAACGATGCGCCAGTTTTGGATAAACCAGAATGGAATGGTGGCACAGTGCCGAATGAAGCCCCAGTTTACGACAAGCCAGAGTTTCAAGGCGGTATTCCGGGCATTCCGGAAGTCCGAGAACTCCCACCATTCGAGGGTGGAGTAGTTCCGAATGATGCCCCTATCCTCGATTTGCCAGAGTTGCACATTCCAGAGGAACCAACTAAACCAACACCAGAAAAACCAGTAGAGCCTAAAAAGGTGTCTAGCAAGTCCGTAGACGCTCCGAAGGCGAAAGAGGTAGAAATTACCGAGGTCGTTTATAAACTCGATTCTGAGCCAAAAGAGGTGGCAAATACGACGGTTTACGGTGGTGTCTTGCCAAACACTGGTGAGAAAGAAGGAATTGCTAGCACTTTAGGATTGGTAGTAATTGCTGCTGGTATCACTGGACTAACTCTTGGATTTAAGAAACGCAACGAAGAAAAAGGGGAATAATCATAAAAGAAAACAATAAACTAGTCGTATTTTACAGCGCTGAAAAGGATGGATTTCTTAAAAGTTACAAGGATCAAGAAAACCTAGCTTTTACAGCAACATTTACTAAACGTTTGAGAGACGCACTATACTTGCCAGTTGAATCATACGAAGAACAAAAAGCTGAAGTCGACAAACTTGCTGAAGCGTTTGACTGCGAAATCCTTAACGTGGAAGTTGAATACAACGCAACTAAACTTGACGGCTCGGACTTTGAACGCACGGAGCGTGAAGAATCCCTGAAAGATGGTCTCAAAGCGCTTATGGAATTATTGAATAATTAAATAATCAAATAATCAAGAAGTGGCGGGAGGGTAGGCAATAAAGGGTGGTAAATGGCTAAAACAAAAACTAAAGTTTATTTTTGGCTCAAATTCGATAAAAAATTCTTTGACAATCTATTCATCAAGCGACTAAAGAGCGTTAGCGGTGGATATGCCATGACGGTGATCTATATCCGTCTCATGCTTGAGAGTTTAGAAACTGACTGCATTCTGTATTACGAGGGTTACTTTGACAATTTGATTCAAGAGTTAGCACTCAAGTTGGATGTTAGTGAGGACGATGTCAGCATGACGATAGCTTACTTTACAAAATGCGGTCTTATTCAAATTGACACAGACGGAAATGCTAAGTTTCCACAAGCTGAAGCCTTGCTGGAACAAGAAACAAATTGGGCACAATACAAGCGTAAAGATCGCAAAATTGGACAAATTCCAACCAAATTGGACAATGTCCAACCAATGTCCAACCAGTGTCCAACAGAGATAGAGATAGAGAAAGAGATAGAGAAAGAGATAGAGAAAGAGATAGAGAAAGAGATAGAAGCAGAAGAAGATATAGAGTTAAAACAAGAGTTAAACCTAGATATACAGATAGAAGCAGAAGCAGAGAATAAAAAGCTATCTTCTGCTACTGCTGATAAATCTGATTTCAATATCTTTGATTACTATCAAAATCGCATAGGCCTCTTAGATGGTTTCCAACTTCAACAGATTGAAGCCTATCAAGTTATTGATGGACTTGAACCAGAGTTAATCAAGATTGCCATTGATAAGGCAGCAGACAATTCAAAACGCTCTTTTGGCTATATCAACTCTATCTTGAAATCTTGGGCACAGAATGGAATCAAAACAGTCGCACAACAAAGCGAGGAACAACGAAGTTTTGAAGGACGAAAGAACACCGACGATAGACCAGTTAAATTTGGCCCAGCTTGTAGCAAGTATTGAGGTATAGCTTATGAGTTTAGAGCAGACAGCCAAGCAAATGCGAAGGCAATACATGAAGCCTAGTGATAAATACTGCGACAAGCACCAACGACACTATGTCACAATCCAGCTTCCAAACAGCAAACCATACACAGTATGTGAGCTATGCCATCGTGAAGAGCAAGCTAAACAGAATGAAATCAAAGCACAAGAACAGTATGAGCGTGAGCAAGAACAGAAGCGTCTGTACTTCCTCAAAGATTTCAGCTTACTCGATGATGATTTGAGAAATGCTAGCTTTGACAATTACAAGGCAGTAACCAGAGAGCAGAAAGAAGACTTGAAGAACGTTCGAGGTCAGCTTAAAGGCTATCTGGACGGTCAGGACTACAATATCGTCCTAATCGGTGATACCGGTGTCGGTAAGAGCCATCTAGCTTATTCAGCACTTAAGGCATTGTCGGATCATACCAAAAAGATGGGGCTATTCATCAACATCGTTGACCTATTAGCCAAAATCAAAGAGGATTTCAGCTTGGAAGCTGAGTATATCAGACGAATATCTGAGGCCGAATGGCTAGTGCTTGACGATGTGGGGACTGAGAAAGTGACAGAGTGGTCAAATGGTATCTTGTACAGCATTCTGAATAAGCGTACCAAGACCATCATCACGACAAATTTAAGCCCACGGGATATCATGGGCACCTATGGCAAGCGTGTTTATTCTCGAATTTTCAAAAAGACAGGACTTGGAACCACGAACGAACACGTTTATCAGTTTAAGACACAACAGGACAAGAGGATGATGCTTTGACAGAAGTAGAAGTAAAACTAAAGCTCTTTGAGGACTACGAGCGCATTCATGGCCTCGTATTCTCGGAGGGGCATAAACAGAAAATGATGAACGAGCTAGATTTATACTCATTCATCAACAAAATTAACGAATATATGTATTTCGCTAAGAAATCAACGCAGATTTTTAGCACACACTAGGAAACCCCTCTAAAATCGATTTTAAGGCGTGTGTTTTGCTCGGTAGTATAAATAGACTATAGCACCGTTAAAATTGCACCACACCCCCTTAAAATGCGAAATAAGGGTATTCAAAATAAAAAGGAAGACAAGATATGACAAATCAACTTGCACACAAGGACTTTTTTAACACACCAGCAGTCAAACAAAAATTTCAAGAGGTATTGAACGGAAACGAGCGACAATTTACCGCAAGTTTGCTGTCAATCGTGAATAACAACAATCTACTAGCACGAGCTAGCAACACCTCAATCATGACAGCGGCAATGAAAGCAGCAGTCTTGAATTTGCCGATTGAGCCTAGTTTGGGTTTTGCTTACATCGTGCCGTATAAACAAGATGCACAGTTTCAGCTTGGGTATAAAGGACTTATCCAGTTAGCTATCCGCTCTGGTCAATTCAAAGCCATCAATTCTGGTAAGGTCTACAAAGCACAATTCAAATCGTATGATCCGCTATTTGAAACACTAGATATTGATTTCACCCAACCAGAAGATGAAGTTTATGGCTACTTTGCAACATTCGAGCTTGTGAATGGCTTTAAGAAATTGACTTTCTGGACGAAAGAACAAGCGGAATCTCACGGAAAACGCTTTTCAAAAACCTACGCAAGAGGGCCTTGGTCTACTGACTTTGACGCTATGGCTCAAAAGACTGTACTCAAGAGCATTTTGAGCAAGTATGCCCCTCTATCGACAGAAATGCAAGAAGGTCTTATCTCGGACAATCAAACTGAGGAAGTTAAGACTGATCCTATCGACGTTACACCTCAAAACGAGGACACTCAAACACTCTTGGGCGACCTTATGAGTGATGAAACTGAAACTAAACCAGATAAAAGCGTAGATGCTGAAACCGGTGAAATCATCGAAGAAGTCAGCTTGTTTGAAGGTGATTCAACCAAAATCAAAGAGGTAGAAAATGACTGATTTAACAATCTTGACAGAGGATAATTACTATTCTGACAAAACCTATATGTCTGTAAGTCGCTTCAAGGAATACATGAAATGTGAAGCAAGAGCTAAAGCAATTGACGATGGTGTTTGGGAAGATGAACGAGACCAAAAACCTCTACTTTTCGGAAACTACGTCCATAGCTATTTCGAGAGCGAAGAAGCTCATGAAAAATTCAAGGAAGATAACAAGAAATCTCTATTTGCTAGTCGTAAGCCTTATGGTTTGCTATCAGATTTTAAATTGGCTGAGAAAGTTATTGAAACCCTTAAGGATGACACGCTTTTCAATAACCTTTACCACGGCAAAAAAGGCGATAAGGTCGAAAAGGAAAAGATTGTTACTGGTTTTATTGCCGGCGTACCATTCAAGGGTAAGTTGGACAGTATCAACTTTTCAAAAGGCTATGTGGTCGATTTGAAAACCATGAAATCTATCTGGACTAAGGAATGGTCGGAAGAATTGCATGCCAAAGTACCAACGGCAGTCAACAATATTCTAGGGTTTCAATACCATGTCCAACTAGGAACTTATTTAGAATTGCTACGTCAAATGGACTACCCAACGTTTAAGCCGTTTATTGTGGCAGTCTCAAAAGAGAAACAGCCAGATAAAGAAATCATTGAGTTGACGGAAGAATGGCTAAATGATGGGCTTGATTACATTACTAAGCACGCCCCTAGAGTGTATCAAGTAGCACTCGGAAACGAAGAACCTAAAAAGTGTGGGCATTGTGACTATTGCAAGTCTCAAAAGAAACTGCATGAAGTTCTAACATTGGACGATTTCTTAAATCGTGAATAGAAAAGGAACGAGGTAAGCAATGAGTATAGTTGTGAGGGATATATACAATTATCGACAAATTTGGTGGTTGGATAAATTCTTAATTGGCCATAAAGGGTATATAGCCGGTGGATGTTTCAAGAACATCTTCAACAATGAACGGGTCAATGACATTGATATGTTCTTTGAATGCGAAGCAGATTTCAAGGACGCTCAAAAATATTTCAAAAAACAGCTTGAAGAAAAACCTAGCGAAATAAAGTTTTCTTACGAAAATAAAAATGTTTGGGCGGTTTATTTCATCAAAGAAAAAGTCAGAGTAGAGCTAATCAGAAAGACCTTCGGGAAACCGAAAGACATGATTTCAGATTTTGATTTCACGATAACAAAATTCGCTTATTACAAAAATTACGACAACGTTGACGAAGATAATTATTTGGCAGTTTATGAAGTGGCATTTCAAGAAGATTTCTTCGAGCACTTGCATACAAAACGCCTAGTTATTGATGACGATTTACCATATCCGGTAAGCACATTTAATCGAATGATGAAATACGCTAAATACGGATACCAGCCATGTCGAGAAACTAAAATCAGAATGATAACAGAATTAGCCGAATTGTCTATCGATGACAAAGATTTCGAAGAACAACTCGGAAAGAGTTTTTATGAAGGAATGGACTAAAGAAGGAGATAAGAAACATGATGAACTCAGTTTGTCTTGTTGGTCGCATGACCAGAGACGCAGAACTAAAATACACTGGTAATAATATCGCAGTAGCATCTTTCAGTCTTGCGGTTAATCGCAATTTTAAGGACGCTAATGGTGAACGTGAAACAGACTTTATTAACTGTGTTATATGGCGCCAGCAAGCTGAGAATTTGGCTAACTGGGCTAAAAAAGGCGCATTGATTGGTATTACTGGACGCATCCAGACCCGTAGCTACGAAAACCAGCAAGGACAACGTGTCTATGTAACCGAGGTAGTTGCTGAGAACTTCCAAATGTTGGAAAGCCGTGCAGTGCGTGAAGGTGGCAGTGCTAATGGTGGTTACAATCAACCACAACAAACGCCAAGCAATTCACGAGGTGGTGGAGCTCCATTTGGTAACTCAACGCCTATGGATATTCAAGATTCAGACCTCCCATTCTAAGGTGAAGCTATGAAAATGACTTTAAATATCGAGCCAAAGCCTCAGACAAGACCACGATTTAGCAAATTTGGAACTTATGAAGACCCTAAAATGAAGGCATGGCGTAGACAATGCTCGCAACTTATTGAACAAGAATACGACGGACAATTTTTCGACGGCCCGATTTCAGTAGATGTCACGTTTTACATGAAAGCGCCATTGAGTGTATCAAAAAAGCCCACGCCAAAAGCAAGAGCTAAAACGTGGGACGCATTCAATAAATTCATGTCTGAAACGCTTTGGCATATCAGAATTCCAGATATTGACAATCTAGTTAAATCGCTATTTGACAGTATCTCAAAGGCTGGTTACAACAAGGTTGATAAGAAAGGTATCGTCTGGACGGATGACAGTATCGTTTGCGATTTAAGAGCTCGCAAAAAGTACAGTCCTAACCCACGCATTGAACTAGAAATCAAGGAGCTTGGATGAACAGCAAATTTAAAGACAAATTAGTCGGTGTCTACGCTCCAGGCAATTACGATCACACAAGCGTATTAGGTCAGACGCAAGAATTTTCGAGATGGTTCTGGGAGAACCGTAAGGATATGGATTTAATCAGTGCGAAATTAGGAATCAACGCAAAGAAACTCAATCGTATCTTAACACTGGAGCAGTTACCTGACACAGAATTACTAGCAAGGATGGTGGAATTATGCAAGCCAAAGAGTATGTCTTATATAAAGGCGAAGAAATAATCGCAATGGGCACTAAACGTGAGATAGCTAAACAACTAGGCGTCTCACCTAGCACCGTTGGTTACTACGGTACACCAGCGTACGCTCGCAGAACATCGGAAAACGGAAGGAGATTAGTCAAGTTGTGAAATACAAAGTAATCGTGTACTACGACAATATGGAAGATAGTGTGCATGTATTTAACGACAAAAACGACGCTATCAATGAATTGCACCGCCTAAGAGGTGTTAAATATCGCAATTCTAGGATGTATACAGTGGAAATGGAAGAGGTGGAAGCATGATGGATAGAAATGAAGCAGTACAGAAATTGGCAAGACAGGCACTAATTTCGACAGCTCACGCAGAAGATTTATATGATTCGTTCTTTGAAAAACCAGTAGTGCCGCAATACGTGGCGGATTGGTATGAGGAGAATAAGAATGACTTAAATGAGGATATTTGGGCATATCTTACAAGCTGGGCTGATACGAAATGGGACGAGTTCAAATACTGGATGTACCATACTGGCAGGAACAAAGCCATCACTACCATCGTCAACATGCATCAGTTTGGTTACGAGGTCGAGAAAGAAAAGCGGTATGTAGTTAAAGTTAAGGGCGTTGCGGAAGCGTTTAACTGTTTGAACTACAACGCAGTCCAAAAAGTGTATTCCATTTCGACAACGGTAGAATCAAGGGTATACATAATTAAATTTACCCGCAAAGAATTAGAAGAAGCAGGGTTTGGCGAAGTATTTGATAATCCGATGTTTGAAATCGAGGAGGTGGACGATGGGAACGATTAAATTTATTTTGGCGGTCATAGCTGCGGTTTATGCTTTGCGCACGCTGCTTGGAGGGGAGAAATAACTAATGGAGCATTCGTTAAAGAAGAAGACCTCTAAGAAGTGGTACACGGACAGTTTGACCGTGTCAAGCGCTATCTTAGTCATTAGTCTGGCTGTCAACATGCTGTCAGTCTACTACGTTCTGACAGTGCCACGTAGAGTAGAGACGGTAACTATCCATCGGGTAGATAATGCCGGTTCTGAGATGCATGGCAAGGTTACTGGAAAATCTGTGGTCGGGAAACTCTACACACTCGATTGTGGCGCTTATGGTAAGTTCCTTGTAAGCAAGGAGCAGTACGACAGTGTAAATGTTGGGGATGATATTCCTAGCTATTTGAAAGGGAGAGGGAGTTAAGATGACAGAAACCATTATACTACCAATAACAGAGGAAAGTGATTGGGGAGAAACTACCAGTACGAACACGGTTACCATTTATCATAACCAGAACCCAGTAGCCCTAGCTGAATGTGAGGCTAATGACGGGAATGGTGGCTATTATTATAGCGTGGCCTCTCTTGTTATCGGGGAAATCCATTTTCCAGTGGTAGAGGCTTAGGAATGGAGAGGGCAATGATACCAAGATATAGAGCGTGGGATAAAACCCTCAAAACAATGTATGAAGCCGATGATATTATGTATATCGATTTCGAAGAGAAAGAAATTTGCGTAAAAGCACTCTTTTTTGAGAAAGCAAGCCGCTACAATTTCGATGACATCGTTTTAATGCAATCTACAGGTCTCAAAGACAAGAATGGCAAGGAAATCTTTGAAGGGGATATTCTTAAGTTTAATGATGCGTGGAGTGAATATTGTTACGAGGGATATGTAGATGGCGTGTCAGAAGGTATCAACTTTGTAGAAATAGAAAAAGATACAACTTGTTTTTGTTTTGGAAAAACTAAAATACCTGAATCATCACTATTTTACCTAATAAATGATGAACATTTGACATTCAAAGAGCTTATAACAGATACAAGTTTTGAGTTTGAAATTATCGGAAATATATGGGAGGACAGTGAGTTACTTGACGATGAAAATACAGAAAAAAATTGAGTTCGACAATGAATGTAAGTGTCTTGTTGATTATTCTGAATAGAAAAGGCTTAAAAATGAAAAAGCGTATTTCAATCCCATTAGAAGAGTTAAAAACGTTCTTGGTCGAAGGTAAATCAATAAATTGGATTGCATCACATTACGGGTGCGATTGGTCAACTATTAGAAATAGAATCTACGAGAATCCAGACTTATTAGAGGTAGGCCCATGAGCGTTAAATACAAATATTCTGGACTGACACCAGAGCTACATCAGCGGTTGGTCAGTGAACATGCAGCACTTAAACAAGCACATCCAAGGGATTATAAGCAGTTTTTCCAAGATGTCAGACAGTGCAGTGAAGCACAAGCTCGCATTATTTATCAAGCGTTTAATAGTGCAGTGGTAGAACGTGCGAGGATATCGCCAGTGACTGTCGACAGATTAGAAGGCATCATTTCTGACGAATTGTTCAACGACCTGCAAGACTATCTGTCACAACACTACACGAGGGGCAAGACCACTAAACAGGTTTTGAATAAAACTAATGCAGGTCTACCAGAACACTTATTCAAACGATTCCGTGAGGAAGTAGAAACTTTACGCAAGGAACACCCTAACAACCTAAATAACTACATTAGAGATGTTAAAGGGTGCAACCAAAAGCAAGCTAACAATACCCAAAACGCCCTCAATTGTTGCTATGTGGAGAAAGCTGCCTTAACGCCTTTGAAGGCAATCCAAATGGAAGGGTTACTTTCCAGAGAGTTATTCAGCGAGATTGCTAGTTATGTTTTCAATCATTATGACTGGCCCGATAAGCTGGATGACGATGCTGACCGCATTATGCTTGAATATCGCACAAAAGGCAAGACAGGCATGGATAAAATTGCGGTCAGAAAAGCCTTATATAAAGCCTATGCGTTAGGCGTGTAGCTAGTGAGGGTTCGACTCCCTCGCTAGCTATTACCAGTCAATATATATTAGAAAAGAGGAGCCTTTTGATTTCTTTTCATTCAAATCGGCAGAAGCGTGACTGGTCGTGGATGCTACCAAAATCCAGTAAATCTAAAATATAGAAAGTAGGTATTCCTTTATTTATTATTCACAAAATCTAAAACGCATTACTGGTGGCGTGATTATCCAAGGCTTATGCCTGCAAGTAGATATAGGTCAGAAATCTCCATAATTCACCGACTTAATTCTTGTATTATTTTAAAAAAGAAAGGGGAATATCCCCGATAATGATTTCACTATATCTGGCTGGAGTGGTTACTCAAGGGGTTCGATTCCTCTTGCCAGTCATTGTCTGTCAAATACACTAAAAAAATGAAGCTAAATAAATATATAGATTTTTAGTGGCTTGGACACTTTTCAACACCGAGCAAGCTGACAGACCTTGCTCAACAAAACCCAGCAAATTTAAGAAAAAAAGGATGTGAAGCACCCTCTTTCTTATCGATGTCGCATTACTAATCAAAAGCCAAAGATCTTGCTGGTGTCAACGGCTAGAAAGGAGGTGATAAAAGGCTCACCACGAACAAATACAAATCTTTTCATATCTCTTAATAACGAGCCGAGGAAATTAAAAAAGACCCAGACTAATGCCCAGGACTGTTCAAACGCTAATAATATTATTTTACCATAAAGGAAACGAATTTATGAGAACAGTGGAACGGCTGCAAAAAATCAAAGCACTTGATAGATATATTGACAGTCAGACAGAACAGATTAAACGACTGGAATCACAAGCGCTGAAAGTAACTGCTGGTGCTATGCAGACAGATATGGTGCAAGGTGGGAAGAGAAAAGCTAAAGATGACCTGTACACCGAATTGATAGCGGAAAAAGAAGATCTGAAACAATTCGTTGCGGAAGCTGTCAAACAACGTCGAGAATTTCGCAGACAAATAGCAAATGTGGGGGATATAGATGCCAGGTCCCTACTGCAAATGGTATACATAGACCAGCTAGATATCTGGCAGATATGTGACCGCATGGGCTTTAGTAAAGCTACCTACTATGTTAAGTTAAGACAAGCTGAGAAGTATTTGGATTAATCTATAGTGGTATATACCAATCTATACTCCATCATACTACGAACGTGGTAGTATAGTATTATCAACTTAGAAGGACACAAGAGTGTTCTTCTTTTACTTTATCTGAAAGGAGGTATGCCAATGCCAATGGTCAGACGATGCAAGGCAGAGGGGTGCCATGCCTTAGCAGAGAGACCAGCACACTTCTGTACTACACACCATAGTATGGAAGCAGCATACGTAGAGGAAAGACAGAGATACTCACGCACTAGATACAACAAGCGAGTAAGGAACAGAGATGATGAGAGCAAGGAACGCTATGCGTTCTATCGTTCAAAGACTTGGTCTTCTATTCGCAAGATAGCTTTGGAGCGTGACAGCTATCTATGTCAGTACTGTCTAGCGTTGGGTGTGACCACACCAGACGCTCGTATAGGCGACCACATTATACCCGTTGAAATAGCTCCAGAACTTAGGACTGAAATTTCAAACGTGGTAGCTACATGTAGAAGCTGCGATAACACCAAGAGGACATTAGAACAGGAAATCTATGGTACTGGTCAAAATAGGACGAAACAAAATACAGAGCTACGACTTTCCGTGGCAGCGTGGGCAGGTCTAATAGCCCGCAAAAAAGAGGACGTCGTTAAACCCCTCTAATAAGCCCATAGCAC